>Ga0214542_1010316_pt1 | contig 13714 bp, 8 predicted proteins | sample CNSS1metaG_FD_160096 | JGI IMG/M metagenome (GOLD analysis project Ga0214542, IMG submission 160096) | Root nodule microbial communities from cowpea collected in UCLA plant growth center, Los Angeles, California, USA - CNSS1 | ecosystem: Host-associated > Plants > Roots > Nodule | place: USA...
TATATATATATATATACACACATGTGTATATACATGTATAAACGAGAAAATATCGAAATAGTAACCAATTTTAGAGACCAATAATTAATGACTATTTTACATATCAATAATTTGTAATTTATAAATTAGTCACTAAAAGTGACAAATTATTTTTTGTCTCTAAAATTGATTGCTATTTTGTAGTTTTTCTTATCAAGGAGAGGATGTATAATAGATGTTTCCTCTTATGTGGATGATATAACTTCAGAAAGTGAAGAATACAAGAGTTGAAACATACTCCTAACGATAAAGCTTATAGATAAAGAATTGTAAATCACAGACACATAGAGACACACAGAGACACATAAACACACACAAAGACACACAACAGAGAGACACAGACACACACAAACACACATACACAGACATAAACACAGACACAAACACAAACACAAACACATACACAGACATAAACACACACAAACACACACACACACACACAAACACATAAACACATAAACACAAACACAAACACAAACACACACAGACACACACACACATACAGACACAACCACAGACACAAACACACAAATACAAGCACAGACACACAGACACAAACACACAGAGACATAAACACACAGACATAGACACAAACACACACACACACACACACACTCACACACACACACACACACACACACATACACGCACAAACACACACACACCAGTGGCAGAACTTGACCAAAATTTTAAGGGTGCCAAATTATATTTGTTATATATAAATTATTTTTTCAATTAAAAAAAATTAATTTCTTTACATCATTTTTTTATTCAAAATAAGCACTCATGACAATAAAATTCAAACAATATAACAATAATATATATGAAAAAGTAACATTAAGTTCATCATCAACAATAATATATAAAAAAACAAAAGTTACCTTTAGTCAGAGTGCTCCTGCAACTTTTAAAACCTATAAAAAAACATTCGAAAAGTTAAAACATGTTGATGACAATCAATTTATTGACAATTAGAATTCAATGAAAATAAACTCAATTACTTGTAACAATGAAAACATCTGAGTCAGGTCATCTGCTCGATTTTTTACTAAAAAGATAACACAGTAAGCAATATGCAACATCTTTTAATGGCGAATATTCTAACCATGAAGGAAATAAGCTAAACCATGTGTACTGAAATCTTCTTGGATGATCATCTTTACCAGACAATGAATAATTTTCTAGATGCATTTGATATGGACCCCATTTTAGATAAGCCCTTCATACCTTATCAATTTGATTTGGTGGGTATTGCCAAGTTTGAAGACGCTTCCCCAGATCACATTCTAAAATATTTTCAAATTCATTATATGTAACTTTAGGAACCATAGAGAGTTATTTTTCGTTTTCTTCAATATTTGGATTCTCATGAAGTTTCTCAATTTTAGATGACGTAGATGCATTTTTTTCATCTTCATCACAAGCCTTCCTCTTGAAAAAAGAATCAATTCTTTTACTCTTTATCATAATTTTTCTGATATAAATTTGTCACCTCTCACCTATTTACAAAAAAATAAAATTATGAATACTCCAAATTAAATCTTAAAAGCAAGACTCAATATTTTAAGAAACTAATAACTTCTAAATGATTAGGTTCCCTTACCTTAGAGTAGATTCCTAATCTTGTTCTTTCCTTGCACAACTTCAAAGCCTAAAATAGTCCTATTTACACAAAGAAGAGTTTGATCAACAATTAAAGCATGATTTTATGATCTCTAACAGATAGAGATATGTCTAGAGCATAGAAAAGCCACATGCAAGAGGGAAACAAATTGCTTCAAAAAAAAAGGGAAAAATGAACTTACTTAAAATAAGAAATTGTTCGGTCCAAAATGTTCATTAACTCTTCAATTTTATCGTAGTGCAATTTGATTTTGAAAATAATAAGAAATTGATAGTGAAAATTAAGATGGAAATAAAAAACGAAAGAAAGAGATGGAGGCACGAAAGAGAGAAACCAAATAAAAAACTATAAGAAATTATAATAGAGAAAAAAACGTGATTTTTAAATTTTAAAAAACATTTTCCAAACTAAAATAATATAAATAAAGTAATAATATATACATATTTTTTTTAAAACATATAGAAAATAAAATAAAATAAAAATCAATTAATATAAATAAAGTAATAATATATAAATATTATTTTTTAAATAAATAGAAAATAAAGAAAAAAAAATGGTTGGGGGAGTCGTGGCTCCCCTCTATCACAACCATCTTCCGCCACTGGACACACCTAGACATGCAAACACACACACACACAGACATAGACACAAACACACACACACACACACGGAGACACACACAGACACACACACACACACATATACACACACAAAGGTAGAATATCTTTCATTACATTTACCTTTAACTTTGTTCATGTGTTTGATTAATTTTGAGATCCGTTAATTCTTAAGAAAACTTCCTATAATGTTGTTAAATGTAACATCCCAGGTTTTACCTACATGATCTATACAGCTAACATGAATATCCCTATTCAATTACATAATTAAAAATAAACTTTATCACTATTTTATTTGAATCTCAATGAAAATTATTATTTTACAACTAGAAACGTTACTAAAAATGTAAACTAAATGTATAACATAAGACTATAAGCTTGCACAAACATATCCTGATTTTTACCATTCTCTCTTGTGTTGTGCATCACCACTTGAGTTATCGTTTGGTCCCATGTATAATACATGATCATCATATAATCAAACACAAAAACAAACAAATAGAAAGGTAAACTAACATAATGAAACATAAATCATATCTTGAAAATATAAGTCACATGGATCAAAATCCAGGCCATACAAATTTGCATAAAATATAAATTTTCAAAAAATAAAAATTTAAATTTGCATAATTTCATTTAAACTCAAAACAAAATCACCGCTCACACAGACCTACCAACTTCCTCGACTATGGAACAAATCTTGTTCTCACAAAGTTACAAGCCTCCCTAGTTTTGGAACAAATATTTGAAATATCATGCATTGCATAATGGATCAAATGTTAACTGAGACATACTCATATGCATTCCCATTAGTGTTTATGAAAACTCACCACACACGCACATAACAAGTTCATAAAATCACAATTTCCTATTCTTTTAATACACATCATTGCCCCACAAGCAGCACATCAAAACAAATCCCAAACTAACTTGATATCTATATCAGAAAACACATATTTCCAGCATATGATCACAACACGAACTCAAATCAACACACATGTAAAAATCTGGTTAGCTTCCCTCATAAATAACAACAAACACAATTCAATACATGAAATGAATAATATCACACGTTCTTTATCCCATCATAGTAACATAATTCCCAATTTAAATATGTAAGAAATCGATAACACCCAATTAATAACATGCATTTTCACCACATTACAATATATGAACACAAATCACCCATAAATGAATGATAGAAAACTAGTTGGCCCCTTACATACACATGAAAGAAAAACTAGTTGGCTTCCCTTACTTGACCTTAAAGAGTTATCCCTCCGTGATGTAAATAAAGATGAAAAATAGCTTGTTGAAGAAATATAATAAGAGCTTTAAGGAATTCAAACAAGAAGCGTGGCAAAGGAGAATAAAGAAGAAAAAATAAAAGGAAGATTCTCATGAAGGCTAATAAGAGGAAAACTCAAGGCTTTGGAGGATAAAATTAGAGAAATTGTAAAATGAGTAGATTCATTGATTTGAAAGGAACTTGAGAGAGGTTAAGAACTTAATGGAAGCTTGGACAAAATATAGAGATTAGAAGTGTCTTTTAGAGTTGATAGACTACCGACATGCACTAATTTCATGAGCACATGGGTAGTTTGAATTTCCATTCAACCCTTTTAACTTCCAAGAGTCTTGTTATGCCTTTTAAGGCACTTTTTAAGCGCTACGTGGAATGTATTAGTCTAAATCATCATTGCTTTCCACTTGTAATCATTACATTTTCCTAATTTATAGGAACTAACCATGTGCATTCCCTAATTTTGCGGTGTTATGTGTTTTAATCATCATTAGTGGAATTAACTCTTGATTAGCAAAGTTAACTCCAAATTTTGGTCCCTTCTTTTACCCAAGGTTGAGTTCCTCCATTACAAATAAAAGTCTCCTTCATTTGTAAAACACAAGTTTAGTTTGGAATGAAATTCTCCATTGAACAATTTTGAGAATTAGAGAGTTCTATTCTCTTGTTTTGGTTCTTATCTTGAGAAGTTTTCTCAAGTGGTGAATCTCCATGAATTTATTCTTTGGCTCTTGGATTAAAGGTGGTGTGTTCTTCTTCATTTTCTAAGCTAAGTTCATTTTTACTTTCATTTCATTACTTATTCTTATAATTTCATTCATCTTGTTCAATTCACATGACTCGTTCCATGGTTGTTTTGTGCTTTCATCGTTGTTACTCTCTCCTTCCCTAGATTTCATCTTCCTTACACCTTCATGAGATGATCAAGATCCTTCCAACCTTCTAAGGTTCATATTTCTTTATACCTCTCTTGAAATATACCTAACAACGCTATGATCTTATCAAGTTATCTCTTTGTTTTGCTTTAACTTATCCATTAGCATTCTATCTAAAGGTTGTAACCCTATTTTTTTATTTCCTCACGTTTTATTTCTTTACATCCACAAGGTATCGTCTAATAGTTGAGTTGACCTGCTATTATTTACTAGAAGGCATCATCTAATAAAAGGAAATCTAACTCATCTAACCATTTAAATGAATCATTTGCTCAATTTGATTTCTTAATGATAAGGAAAAGATGTTTCAAATATTATGATTGCTTATGAAAATATAATACATTGGGTTCATCAATCTTAGACATTACACCACCATTTGAACATAAAGTTTAAGGGTTTAGTTGCACATCAGATTCAACTTAAAACATTAGAAGAGAACTACCCCTTTGCTATCCTCCATAAGCATTTAATCCCTTCCCAATAGTGCGCTAACCTTAGTTCTATCATCTACTCCCATGTAAGACACGTTTAGAACAAGATAGTGCCAACAAAACACAAAAAGAGGGTCAGGTAATCATGAATAAAACATGATTGTTCGTCATGTTATTTATACTCAAAGCACACACAAAGCACCACTTAAGCTAAGCTCATGTGAATAGTTATACGTGTGATTTTTTAAGTATTCATGAATCATAAATTTACTTATGAAAGTGTGAATTGAATTGGAACCACATATAAGCCATGCATTTGTTACATGCTTTAATCAACGGTAATTAGGCCTCCTTGGAGCTTAGTCCATATTGAACAAGCAACATATTCCTAGGGTGTCGTCGCGATGGTGGAGATCTGGTGAATCAACATTTGTGACGAACAACAAATGGCTGCTTTGAAAGATAAGGTTTTCGGGCTTCAAAATAAGACATACAAGAGTTGAAAAGTAAGGAAAAAGTGAGGATTGCTCTGTAGGAGATGAGAAGAGTAGGAACTTCGCGAAAAGTGAAAAGAGGGTTTCACGTGGTAAAGAAAAAGACATATTAAATCGATTGTTTTTTCTAATTGGTCTAATATGTACATATTAGATAGATTCCTGCTACAATTGATCTAATATAGTTCTTAGTATTTACAAAATTACAATCGCATTTGGCATTACATTGGTCAGAACCTGTTGGCCAATCCGGCCCATCACGGGTTTGGGCTGGGTTTGGTTTGAAATATTTTTAAAAATGTCAGTACGGATCAATTTTTGACCGGCCCACCAAGAACTTGGCTCACCCGGGTTGAACCTGTGGTGAGCCAGGTTGGCCCACCAACCCGTATGGTCACACACATTATGTTAGGTTGTTTTTTTAACCAAACACATTAGTGGGTTGGCAAATGAAAACCTATCTTCAACTCCAAATAGATAAGGATAAAGAAGAAGCTTCAAGAGATTAAAATATTATGGATTTATCCATTCAAGACTCTAATATTATAGCTGGATAAGTGACAATAATGCTTTGATCTTAGATAATAATTTGTTTTTTTTTTTAATTTTGGTTTGTATTGGAGTTTAACATCATTTTGAATTGTACTTAGATTGTATTGAAGTTTATTTAAATTTTAATATGAATTATAAGTTATAACTTAAGAAAAAAAATTATATTTTATTTTAATTAAGTGGGCTAGTGAGCCAATCCGTTTAATCCACCAATCTGTGGTGGGCCGAATCGGGTTCGAAGTTTTTCAGCTCGCTTATAAGTGAGTCGGGTTGGGTTGGTCCACCAAGTGACCAACCTGTGGTGGGTCAGGCCGGGCCGGGCGGCCCATTTTGACAGCTCTATTTTTTTCTTGTCTTGGAATAAATTTTAGACTCATAATTACTATTACTATGGAAGTCAAATGTTTTAAGAATGAGAAACTTTTAAAGACTTTTAATAAAGGAAAAAAAATTAGAGGTCAAAGGAGTGTTCTCATGAATGTATGTAATAAGAGGATTACTTTTTAATGAATCAAAAGGAAGGTTTCATACTCATTTTTAATTGAAGAGATTGAAAAGAATATAGGAGAGTTAAAACTCTCATTGGACCTCTCTTTCCACCTACAACGAGTATTTGACAAACCTAATGTAAGTATTATGTAATTAAGAGTAAATAAATAATTATTTAAAAAATCTCTTTCTCTCTCATAAAGGAATGAAGGAAGGATTAAATGAGATTACAAAATATGAAGAGTTCCCATATTCCGTATGCTTATAAACCACTTGAACAATATTGTTCTTTGATCCAAATGCACATATTAATATATATACACATAATTTCCCAAATCAACTACAAATCCTGACACATTGAATTGTCCTTTTTTTTCCCATTAAAATGTGACATATATATATTAATGCTTATGTTGTTAATTGTATAATAATGGGTTCTTGATAACATATGTCTTTAATTTTATTCCAAACTACTTCTTCCAATTTTCCAGGTTGAAGTTCCTATATAATATCTCCTGCAAAAATGTAAAACATCAACCATAACAAAAAAATTGTGAAATCAATACAAGTAATTTTGTTTACCAACTTTGTAATAAGTTTCTTATAATTACAAATTTAAGTATCAAATTGAAAGTCACAAATAACTAAATCTCCAATACTTATAGTTTTCCTTTTACCCCTGATATTCTTTTTCCTTTGTTCATTACTTTCCTTTTTACTGTTTCGATCTTATTTATATAAACGCTTTAAGTGGATTTCTTGGTGATTTCTTTTTATTATTGTTTTATGTTTAAAATTTCCTTTCAAACTACTTTAGATTTTGATTCAAGATTGTGCTTTCTTCATCATTTCAATTTCTAATAACCTTTTTAAGAATAAAGTTATTTTATATATCTATTTTTTATTCTGATAATTTTTACTATGAATTTTATGTTTATGTACATTTTAAATGTCTAATAATGTCTTATCAAAATATTCATAAAAGAGTTTTTTATATAGAATCGATCTGTATTATATAACTTTAGTTTGCATGCATTTAGATAAAAAAAATCTCTACAAATTACTAGTTAAAAAAAAAAACATAAAAATTCATTTGTCTTAAGTTCTAATAATTTACTTCATATTATCAAAACTTCAACAAACGAGTTTACATTAGCTTTATTTTCTTCACAATGAGAGAAACAAAGTAGATTGAAAATCATTTTTTCATGCTGGCTATTAATAAAAAAAATTAATTTCATTTGGGACACCATTCCCTGCTTTGAAGAAATTAGGTCAACAACTGGGCATACATGTAATAATGAAAAGAAAGAGAAGAAGCTTTGGACGCACATACTTTTCTCTTGTAATTCTTTAAAGAACTGACAGGCACTTTCTTCCACTTTGCCCTAGTGCTGTCAAGATCATTTATCATTATTATTTTTTGGATGTTCTTCAAAAAATGAATTATGTTCATTGCTATATGAACAAAATTCATATGCTTAAAGAAGTGCAACACTAATGATAGAAAGCAAGACTGCAAGTGTTCAGTTCATTGAATCAAATGGTGGATGCAAAGTTCTCATGTTATTAGCACACGAATGAATGAGTAATATATAAAAAAACTTGTATATTTATTATTTCAAGATTTTGAATAAGAAAAAATGTATTAATTTTTTAAAAATATTAAATTATGTCTTTGATTTTCATTTTTGTAGAGAAATTTTAATAAGATCTTTTTTTTATGTGTCTCGATTTGCTCTCTATTTTAGAAAATTTGACAGCAATCATCCTTTCATTAGTACTATACTAACAACATTAAATAGGTGTCATTTGTCAGTTCATTATTATTTTTTAATTTTTTTTAATTTTTTTAATTTAAAAAAAAATTGTCATATGTCAAATTAATGTCGTGTTATCTGATAGTATTAATATGATGTGACAGTTGCAATGTCACGTGTCACAATCACGTCATGTATCATTACCTTAGTCTTAGATTGGCCTATCTATTTTTTCATTCGGTTCTAATTTTTTTTTAAATTGATTAATTTTGCTTTTTTAACAAATTTAACTTTTATATAAATTTTATATAAATATTTTTATTAAACTTTTTTAATAAGATTAAGTTTATTTAAATTTATATTTTACATTGAATGTAAGGCCCATTAAGAACATTTCATTTATTCATGCCCTAAATTAAAGGGGCTGCCCTTGTAAGTGGGGCTAAGGGCTGACCCAGTAAATAAAATCATCCTTCGTTGCCCTAAGTCACACTTTCCTCTCATTTTCACAGAACCTAGGACTGCAGCCGCCTTCTCTGCTACGGTTCCACGGTACCTTCAGTTCCCATTCAACTTGGTCGTCCTTAACTCACGCTCTCCAACTAGTAGTTTCCCTCCTTGGTCTATTTTCGTAGCGGTTGTCAGGGTTCCGTAATGACCCGCTCTTACTCACTATTTTCCAGCTCTGAGTCAGTTTCTGGAAGTTGTTCGTGCTCCACAGTTTGGGTGTCGAGGTTCCAACTAGCTTTGTCCAGGTACGGGAAGCTAGAACCTCTTTGTTTAATGTGTTTGCGAGTTGTTTTGTGGTATATTTTTATGATCCTTGAACTAGTATGTTGCTGCGAAGGTATGAAATGGTTGATGTTGTTGTTGGTATATGGAAAATACAAATGATACAGGTACGACAGTGGCGGAGACTGTTAAACTCGTCCAAGCGAGCTTGTCTCGCCTAGGCGAGGTGAGCAGAGGCTCGCCCAGGCCTTCTCGCGCAAATGGTCGCCTAGGCGACCCACTCAGTTTTGAGCAAGTGAGCGTCTCGCTCAGGCGAGGCGAGTCTCGCCTAAGCGAGAACGTGCAGAGGCCACTGTTCCAGATTTGCGAACTCTCGCCTAGGCGAAGAGAACTCGCTTGAGCGAGAGTCTCTCGCCTGGGCGAGGCTCCTCAGCCTGAGCGAGGGGTTGAGCAAAAATGTGTTTCAGCTTGGTGTTCTTCTTGTCTTTTGATGGTTGGGCTGTACTTTATTGTACTATTATATGATGGCATGGGGGAAATGAATATGCATGATTGGGAGGGGATTATTTGTGGGGAATTGTGAGCTTGACATGATTTCTATATGAGTTGTACATGAGAAGTTGGATACATATATATGTGCGTGTGGTCACAATTTTGGAATGAGCAACAATGGACCTTGATGGTTGGTAAACCAGTGGCATGGTATTGGTATGAGAGGAAACATTTTACTCATGATTGGTAACGACGAATTGGTATGGATTTAGCCGTGAGAAATGAGGATTTGTTTATGGATGTTGGTATGAAATTTATGTGTAATGTATGTGTAAATTCTTGGTGGTTATATATGTTGGTCTGTGTCAGTGCGTAATTCCTTGGGGTCTCTAGGTGAGACTCTCAGGGTCGCGCTTCAGTGGTCGGAACGTAATTCCATGACCCTTGTTAGTGGGTGTTCATGGTGGTGCCCCATCTGTATAGTCTAGTAAGGATTCAAGGTAAGGTTGCATCCTGACACTCTAAGGTGTTAGTTAGTCTCACTTAGAGCGGACTGACTCCTGTGGTGAGAGTAGCAGGAGGCCTGAAACTCATTAAGGGCTAACCTTGTGGTGAGGGAAAATGATTCATTGTAACACTTGTAACACATAGCTCGGGGGTGAGCAGCTCGGGGGTGAGCAGAGGTATCCACCACGAGTGCAAGCATCCGCTGAATCCGACCAGACTATACGTATCGGGATGAGTCGAGTCAGGGTCTAGTGTATTGTTTGAGAAGTCAGAACATGTTTGGGTGATATATGAAATGCTTGAATTGGGTGATGATATGTATCTATTTGATGAACTGTTTTACTCTAGCTTACTCTGTTTGTTGTATGGTTGTCTTGTATGTGGCTCTTCTTTCTTGCGATGATCATCAATTTAATTGGTGGGAGCAGATGGGTGAGGTTCTCACGGTCAACAAGGAAATGGCGATTCCGCTACTTAGCCATCTAGACTGGACTTTATTTTTTTTCTTCTTGGGCTTTCTTTAGGGCTATGGCCCATGTATTGCTTTATGCTTTACTATTCTACTCTCATTTGTTAGACTTTTATCTGGTTTCCGTTGACATCCTGGTGTGCCCAGTTTGTAGGGGTTGTGTTAAAGACCTCAAGACTACTCTACAGTACTATTTTTGTGTGACGTTTCTTTTAATTTTGCTTAATAATTAAATGGAACGTTACATTGAACTTTATCTAAAATTCTTTTAAATTTATTAATAGAAAGCATGTAAATAAAAAGAAATCCAAAATTAATTTCAACTAACAAATATGCTAAATTTGTTTATCAATTGCCTTTCATAAAATAAAATAAATTTATCAACTTTTTTGATTCTTGTAAAATTTATCTTTTACATTGAACTTTATTTGTATTGATATTTTATTACATCATGTTTTAATATTATTTTTTATTTCAATTTATATTTCAAATGATTGAATATTTTAAATAGTGTAAAATTCAGTAATTTTATTATAAATGTTTGAATTGGTTTAAAAAATAACAATTTTATAAATTTAAATGTCAAGTCTTAAAATAATTTTAAACAATTTTATAAAAATTTAAAAGAAATAAATATAAAATTTGAAAAAAAAATAATGTAAAATATGAATTTAATTGTAGTTAATTTTGTTAAAACTATTCAATTTGGTAAGGGATGGAACTGTACAATTTTAAAATAAATTGGAACGGGATTGTCCCAAAATAAAAAATATAAGGATTAAGATGAGACTGAGGTAATAACACATGACTTGATACGGACACAAGACACTGTCATAGTCACTATCACACTGTCATTACCATGTGACATAATGTTAGTTTTACACATAACAAATTATTATTTTTTAAAAATTTAAAAAATAAATAAAAATTTTAAACATTTTTAAAAAGAATTAAAGAAAAGTAAAAAAAAAATAATGAAATGTGACACATATTTAACGTTGTTAACACAATATTAACGAAAAAGATATAATTGCACCAAATTCTCTAAAATAAAGACTAAATTGAGAGGCATAAAAATAAAATAAAAAAGTAGTTGAGATTTTCTAACAATAATAAGACCAAAGATATAATTTTCAAAATCTAATATATATTACAATGAAATGAATCCAACATGTGAAATCTTAATAAAGGAAGAATAATATATATAAAAAGGGAAGACCATACATTATTTTAAAAGAAGATTCACATAAGATTGATAATAAAATGTAGTAATAAGCTATCATGCTAATGTAATAACATCTCATAATTAAAACTGGAGTTAAAAAGTATAAAAATCGATATACGAATAGAAAATCTTTGATAAGGCTGGAAAAATTCACAGGCTAGATTTGATACATAACTTTATTATAGTACATTATTTTTAAATATGAAAGGATATAACAATTGCATTTTCCAATATCCTTCTCAATAATAGGAGAGAAGAATTTTATTTGTTGAATCACATTAGTCTGAGGTCAAACTGTGAAAGATTGGTGATATATGTGCATAGATAAAGAAATAAAGCAAGAATCAATTAGTAAAATTTTACTTTTTATTAATCAGGTTAATATGAAACAAAACTAGTTACGATTTATTATACTAGAATTTTCACTTTGTCCAAAAGCGAAAAAAAAAAAATTCTATGAATAGAACATTACTTTGACTTCTAAAATTACAAAAGTGTTGTATTATAGATAACATTTAACTATCAACGTACGTAAGATGGTTTTGGTATTGTTTACACTAAAGGGGACAGAAAGTGACTCCAAATTCAATGCAAAGTAGTTCAATGGATTTCAATTATATTTAATCTAGTGTCTAAGAGTTTACTACATCCATGTAACTCTCATTTTTCTTGGTAAGGTAAGAAGATTCCTTTATTTAAAAAGAAGGTTAAAATACTTTTTTTTATCCCAAATTTGTATTTATACTTAAATAAGTTTCAATTTTTATTAATTTTATTTAATTTAGTCATATTTTATTAATATCGTTTAAATTAATAATGACTATGAACGATCATAACTTCATAGTTTTTAATTAACTTTTTTTTACTCTGCCAAGTCTTTAAAATGTGCTTACAAACACTAATTTTAATCTTTAAAAATATATTAAATATTTTTTAATATATCAATATTGGTGCAATTTGAATACCCAGTAGAAAAATAATACCAAAAACTCCTCAGAGAATCTAGTTTCATTATCAACAATGAAATTATCCAGAACTCCTTCAAGCCTGAAATACATTATACCTAGTTTCATTATCCATAAGCATTAAAGTATTATGTTTGGTTGGAGTAAACCCTAATTTGATTGAACAACTCATTCTTCAAGCATTAAGGTTGGGAGGTGAAAGCGCTTAAGTAAATTGTTGGACTGAAGACAGGACAACATGCTGTCAATCAAGTGAGAGCAATATAACCAACCTACTATCAAAACCAATAAATTTTACACAAAATGGTTGGCACAATGTCATACCACAAGAACATTATTATGCTATTTGATCATGAACTCAATATAACAATATTCAAATTCTTCTGACAAATCTAAGACATTATTCACGCCACCTTCAAAAGGGTTAGAACTTTATGTAGGCGTGATCTTATACATGTTAGGTTGCACTTATTGAAGCTTATTCAACTCTTAAGAATGTCTTTGGATAGAGTATTTTAATGAAGTAATTCATTTTTTTGAAGAATTTAGATTGCTTTGTAATGAAATGCTTAGTTTGGATATAGAAATTAAAAAGCATTTCAAATGCAAGCATTTTTTTGAGGAATTTAAATTGGTTAAATTAGTAGAAATTCAAATACCTTCAAAATAGGTGGAATTTGAAATTCTTCTCACTCAACCTCATATTCTAGACTCTTTGGTAGGCCCGATGACACAAACGGGCCCGACAATTCAGACGGGTTCGACGACCCGAATGGGCTCAATAATCCAGACAGGTTCGACGACCCAGACGGACCCGACGACCCAGACAGGTCCAACGACCGGAATGGGCTCAACGATCCAGACAGGTCCGACGACCCAAACGGGCCTGACGACCTGAATGGGCTCAATGATCTAGACGGGCCTGTCCGTTGACCCAGACGAGCCCGTCGACCCGGACGGACCCAACGACCCAGTCGAGCCTTACGACCAGAACGGGCTCGACGACCCAGAATGGCCAGACGACTCAGACGGGGGCAGACTATCCGGACAAGATCAATGATCTAACGGGCCCGACAATTC
>Ga0214542_1010322_pt1 | contig 13712 bp, 5 predicted proteins | sample CNSS1metaG_FD_160096 | JGI IMG/M metagenome (GOLD analysis project Ga0214542, IMG submission 160096) | Root nodule microbial communities from cowpea collected in UCLA plant growth center, Los Angeles, California, USA - CNSS1 | ecosystem: Host-associated > Plants > Roots > Nodule | place: USA...
TTATACAATGTTGCAAGAGGTGGACATTGATGAAGTTAGTAATTTCTTTAATATTTTATTCAAAAATAAACTACAATATAAATTGGTAGTGATTTTTTATTTGTTTGTTTTTCAAGAATCAATCGGAAAAAGGAGACTTGTTGATCTAAGCACTAATTAGGGTTAAATATTTATTTTTTAAAATATTTTTGTAAATGCCCACGGATACCCGTGAATACTCGCGGATATAAAAAAAATAGACGGATACCCGCATAATAGATATCCGACGGACATGGATACAAGTACAAATAAATATTTATCCAGCGAATAAGCTACTACCCGTACCATACCCGCCCCGTTGACATCCTTAAGTGCGTCTCTGCTTATTACTTTCGATCTATGCACTCCTATTGAGTTTAGTCTCTAGATGTGACTTGTTATTATATAAACAGGGAAGCATTATCTGTTTTTTCCTTTTTCTCTTTTTAGTTTATCTTTTTCTTCATATTAGTTTTTTTCTTGCAGCTTTCACTCTTTGATTCTCTTTCCAACAAGAGAATTGTTTATCTTTCACTTCAGTCCAAACTTTTGGTTTATTTATAACCAAGTGCCATAGTTTCGAAACTGTGTACGAGATAAAATTGTGTGTTTTTTTTTTTTAAATTGCCTTAAATTTAAAAATATTTATTCAAAAGACCAATGCGTCAAATTACAAATATTTCAAATACCCAACCAAAAGCCATTCAAAATATTCTATTAATATAATAATAATACACAGCACTATGAATATTATTAAATAATTACCTTAAATTACTAGTACTAGTAGTGTGACCACATCCACTGCTTCTTCATCTTCTAAGCATGACCACATTCGAAGTTGTTTTCATCGCTACCCCGGCCCTGGGTAACCTCGTTCCACTTGTCGAATTCGCTAACCTTCTAACCAATCACGACCCTCGATTCTCTGCAACCGTTCTTACCATTTTCATGCCACAACGACCCCTCGTCAACACCTACGTCCAATCACGCGCCTCCTCACTCGCTAATATTCGAATCCTCCATCTCCCCACCGTCGACCCGCCCCCACCCGATCAGTACCAATCCTCCATCGCCTTCCTCTGCCTCCACATACAAAACCACAAACACCACGTCAAGAATGCACTCCTTAGCCTTCTTTCCTCCGAGTCCAACTCGCCCGTTCGACTCGCCGCCGTCTTCTTCGACATGTTCTGCAGCTCTCTCATCGACGTCGCCGCCGAGCTCTCCGTCCCGTGCTACCTCTACTTCGCGTCGCCCGCGAGTTTCCTCGGCTTCACGCTCCACCTCCCCCGGCCCGACTCGCTCGACTCGGAGTCCGAGTTTGCCATTCCGAGTTTCGAAAACCCCTTGCCGAAATCCGTTTTTCCCAACTTCGCGTTGGATGCGAACGACGCCTCCTCCTGGTTTTCTTACCTCGCTCGAAGGTACCGGGAGACGAAGGGTATCGTGGTGAACACGCTTGGAGAGCTTGAGCCCCACGCGCTTCAGTCACTTCACGACGACTCGCTTTTGCCACGCGTTTACCCGATTGGGCCTGTTCTTGACCTTGCTGGATCGGCCCGATGGGATCCCAACCCGGTCCAGTATAAGCGAATCACGGAGTGGCTCGACCGCCAGCCTGCTGCTTCTGTGGTTTTACTCTGCTTTGGCAGCATGGGAAGCATGAGGGCAGAACAGGTTGAGCAGATCGCGATTGGGCTGGAACGGGCCGGGGTTAGATTCCTGTGGGCCTTGCGGGAGCCTCCGAAGGCCCAATTAGAAGACCCGAGAGATTACTTGAACGAGGTGGATGTTTTACCAGATGGATTTTTACAGCGAACGGCTGAGATAGGTTTGGTGTGTGGGTGGGTCCCACAAGCGAAGGTGCTGGGTCACGAGGCTGTTGGGGGCTTCGTGTCGCATTGTGGTTGGAATTCGATTCTGGAGAGTTTGTGGCACGGTGTGCTGGTTGCCACGTGGCCGGTGTACGCGGAGCAGCATCTGAACGCGTTTCAGATGATTAGGGAGCTGGGATTAGCGGTGGAGATTAGCGTGGATTATAGGGTGGGTGGGGATCTTGTGCGGGCGGAAGCAGTGGAGAAAGGTGTGAGGTCGCTGATGGAGGGTAGTGATGAGCTGAGAAGAAAGGTGAAAGAGATGAGTGAGAAGTGTAAAAGCTCGCTTGTGGAGAACGGATCATCTTACAATAACCTAGTGTCCCTGATTCAGGAGTTGACAAGTTGATCAATGCAAGGTAATCAAATTTTTAATTCACAATCCAATGTTGACCTTTTAAATATTTCCAGAAGTTTATAAGACTATTTTTAATTAATTCACATTCTTTTAAGAAAATTAGTTAATACTAATCAGCAAATTATATTTTTATTCTAAAGTTATTCTTATTATTTTTAAAAGTAAAGTAATGAGTGAGACTTTAATATATGCAAAGACTTATATTTTTTTACTATTTTAATAAAATGAGGTCAAGTAATTAAGGATATTTAATTAGGAAAAAATATTTTCTGAAAAGCATCCAATAATTGTACTGAGGAAACTTTATGCAGAGTTAGTGGTACAATTTTACCATGCTTGAAGTGTTCTGGTAACTTTATTTATGGTAGTCGTAATTCAAGTTGTTCACACATATTATAAATTGATCTCTAATAAATATAGCATCTCCAATAATTTTAATTTTTAAATCATTTACATACATTTTCTTCATAAAAGTGTAAAAATGAAAGAAAATACTACTTAATAAAAATCAATTTAAACGTAATATTGAATAATATTTTATATCCATTTAAATATGATGGGGTTACAAATGTATTTAATTTGTGCAGAGGAAGTAGAGTGGTCCATGATACTTTTTAATCACAGCAATCAATGGTTTGTGATGGGTCAATATCCAAATCATATCCAAATAACTTTAGTGGTATGAGATGAGAAATGCATTTCTCCTTCAATGTAATGTTACACTTGGATTATGGTGGAATGATAATTTGTTTACACATTCAATATATTTTTTGGATTTTTTTTTCTTACTCGAATAGAAAGCCCAAAAGGATCTCTCTGTTAAAAAAAATACAATTTAACTTTTTAATATAATAATAATAATAATGTGATACATGTATTACATTTTTCTCAACTTGAATTTTATTTTATTCTTAACATAGAAACTAGATATGGATAAGTTTTATTATTTCTTACTCATTTTTACAAGAAGAAAAAAATCATTCTCATTTTCATACTTATACTCAATTTATATAGGATTTTTATCTCATTTTCATTTTTAATGAGTAACACGTATGGATTTGATTGTTTAGTATTTTAATATTAATTAATTAAATTTTATAAAAAAAATATAAAAGTCTATAGCAAATAAAATATATTATAATTATATATTTAATATCAAAATGACGTAATTCACTCTTTTATTAATATCAAATATTTAGAAAAAGATTATAATTGATAAATTTAAATATGGAATAAAATTTTCTAACAATCTAAACATCTATTTATTTTTTAAATTAATAAAACAAAGTTAATAAATTAAAAAAAAATGTCAAAAGAGTTACAAACAAAAACAAATATTCAATTTAAAAACATTTTAAATGTTTTTGACTTTCTTTCTCTAAATTCTAAAAAAAAAGAACTAAAGAAAATTCTGAAAACAATATTATTTATTATCTTTAAATGAATGTTAGTTCTAAAAATAGTAATTTTAGAAAACGTATAACAATTATAAAAAAAAAAAAAAAAACTCACTTAGTAACTTAATATACACATATTGGTTTAGTCTAGCAGTTTGAAAATCTAATCTTTTACTTTCTTTTACAATTATTCCTTTTATTTCTTTCAAATAAATATCAATTAAAAGTCATACTAACTTTAATAAATGAATATAATATTTGTCAAATATTTTTTGACCCATCCATAATTTCTTTTTCTTTAATCTAAAATTATAAAAGTTATACAAGTCTCAATACAAATGATTTCTACATAACAATTTTCATATTATGAGAATCACTTAATTATAACAGAAAAAAAAAATGTTGTGGCTTTGGAATGTATTTTGCTCATACTTGACCATGGTCATTGACTTTTGTAGTTTTTAGTGGGAGTTGCTCAAAATCATGATGAATTAATAGGAAAGGAAAAAATGATGCAAATGATTAAGGAATCGGGTTCTTTTAGGACACCAAGACCATACCAAGGAACCCTTTAACGACTATGTCTTATGGTTTGTCCCCTAAAACATCATTCTGCTCCTACACCATGCCCTACCACTTTCACAAAGTCTTACATAATTTACCATCTTCACTTTTTAATGTCACTTCAATTATATAATTAACTATTCATGTTAAATGTATTTAAATATTTAATAACTGTAACAAAAATTCATCTATGAATTTGTATAAAAGAAATGAATAGATAGGAATTTTGGTTTCTTTTAACTTCATATTCGTGGGATTGAGGTAGGTTTAATGTCCACTTCTAACATAGTATCAGAATCATTGTTTAAAAAAACCTATCTTAGCGATATTTCTTGGACATTTTGTTTCACCCGCTATTAGACCTGTAACAGACCACTCATTAATTTATAGTCTCACACACGAGATGTATATAACTCGGCGTGAGGAGATGTGTTAAAAGTCTCACATTGACTAGAGATAAGGTAATTTCATAATATATAAATGAGGTGCAAACTTCACCTTATAAGCCGGTTTTGTGAGATTGAGTTAAACTTAAAAGTCACTTCTAACATAAAGTGGTTTGTCATAGTAAAAGAAGGATACAATCATAAGTAATCTACAAAGAAAAAGATTGGAACATGATATTTAACAATGGCATGATGAGTTGAGTTCAGTGGTAACGCACTATGGCATTGGCATGTGCACAAAGACACCACCACTCATGTGCCACCCTCCATAATGCTCTCTCTCATCAACCAAAGAAAAAGAAAAGGTAAAAGGAGAAGATTCTTAAATGAAATCTAATAATTCATAAAAGTGGCTAAATATATTTCCAAAGTTAATTTATTCAATTCTTCTAAGATTTTGGGTTTGAATGTTAAAAAGAAGATTAATTATGTTACTAATAAATATTTTGCAACAGTTTAAAAATAATATTGAAGTTAAATAAGATTTTAATTAAGAATCTAAGTATAGGTAGAAAGTTTGACACATTAACAAAAAAATAAGAAATGCAGTTAAAAAGATGTGATGAAAAATGTTGTGGTTGGTGAAGAAGACGAAGCAGAAGATAAGGGACAAAGGCACCTCAAGTGGAAAAGGTTGTTTCATCAAACATTCCATCATTTTCTTAGCAGTTTACCAGACCCACCACCATGTTTGCCCTAGCTTCCTACCTCACCTTCTAATACCCCCAAATTTTTTCTTTCCCTAAAAGACAAAAAGGATTCTAATTTTGTTTCATCATGGATGTTGAAAGAACAAACAAAACATTTTACTTATAACTTTCTTCCAAAGGTTAATGTAACCCAGTAACACTTAAGGTTTATCATGGACCACAATTTATGTTCACTATTATATTTGGTATTAGAATAGGTTGAGATTTGGTGATTTTAATGTAACATGAAACCATAATGTTGATTTAGTGGTGAAAATTAGAAAGAAGAGTAAGAGAAGTCATAGATTCAATTTATTTTATTAATATTTGGAAACTGCAAAAATTATTTAAAGGGTAAGGAAACTAAGAAAGATTGTAAATTCAACTAACAAAATATTAACAACTAATATAATAATTGGAATGTAACATGTTCTAACTTTATTTAGAATTAAACTACATTTTAGATTTAATTACATTTTTTACTATTATAAATCGTACATTTTTATATTTTTTTTCATTTCACTCTTTACTTCGTAAAACATCACCAAATTTCTATCAAATATAAGGTATGTTAAATTCTCATGCACTCACTTCCCTCTTCAGCGTTAACGTCTTTCACTCTTCCCAACACAAACCCTGGAATTTGCATTGAATCTTATACTCTGAAATTCTATAATGAAATTAAGTAACTTACCTAAATTTATAGTTTACTTTACAAAATTTCAATCGTGTTTTTAATTTTTGGGTTAAGTATGTTTTTAATTTTTGGATTAAGTATGTTTTTAGTTCTTGAATTTTGATCTAAAATTGGAATTCATTTTTGTTCAAAATTTTGATACATTTTAGTCTCTAAACTTAAAAAATGAATGAATATAGTCTCGATATAATATTTGCTAGGAAATACGTTCGAAACCTTAAAAAAAATTAACATAATTGGGTTAAAAAAACTATATTTATTTATTTTAAAGATTTAGAAACCAAAATGTATTGAAGTTTCAGACCATTTTCAATTTTAAATTAAAATTGAGAGACAAAAACATATTTAACCCTTGATTTCTTTTCTGTAAGGCCCACTTTTATTGAGTGCCCTGATGTTTAAGGGCTGCCACACTGTTGGGCCTAGGGCTGGCCCATAAGGGAACAAGGACCCTAAACCAGCTAACACACTCCCATTTCCTCACTTTCAGAAAAATAGTCTCTCATATTCCTTAGAGCTGCTGTCATTTCTCTGCTAGGGTTTGAGACATCCTTGTCTTCACCATAGTTCAACTTATTTCCGCACTCATGTAAGTTACTCTCCAACTCGTATCACCTTTCCCTTGGTATGTTTCATGTTTTTCCAACTAGGGTTCGTAGTGGACTCAATCTTAAGACTGTTTTCCAGTTTTCCAAGCCTATTCTCGGAGCTACTGTGCTCTATGTTTGCTTGCCAAAGTCCTTTATCAGCCCTTTCCAGGTAAGGAAAGCTAGGGCTTATATATTTACTTCGATTTTTGGGCTTTCATCGTCACTGTTTCTTGATTTATACCTGATGTGTTGTGATTGAACTGTGAAATACTTGGATTGTTGTTTGGGTGTGAATTTGTGGCTATTGCAGGGAGAAACAGAGGCGAGACTTGTTACTTTCGCCCAAGCGAGACTGACTCACCCAGGCGAGACGTGCAGAAACAGACCAGGGTTACACTCGAACTCTCGCTCAAGCGGAGAGCTCTTGTTTTGAGCGAGGCACTATCTCGCTCAGGCGACAGACGCTCGCCTAAGCGAGAACGCGTGGAAGCCTTGGTGTGCAACTGTTGTCTTAGCCCAGGCGAGGAACCTCACCTTTGGGCGAGGGGTGGTCTCGCTCAGGCGAGAAGAGCTCGCCTAAGCGAGCATGCGAAAAATCTCTCAGGGGGCCTCTATCGTTGTCTCGCCTAAGCGAGGGCCTACAGCTTGAGCGAGGGCCTCTGGCTTGAGCGAGGGCCTCTGGCTTGAGCAAGATCCGCTGTAGGCCACGCTGTTTTCCTCACATGGTTGTGATTGGTTGTTTGTTTGGTTGGTTGGTTTTATTTAAAGTATGATACATGTGATTATGCATGAAAAATCTGTGGGTATGAATTTGGGTTGATAAGTTAGTGTGATCTTGAAATGTAAAACAAATGAGATGGTTGGTAATTTAAGTGGCATGGCGTTAGAATGAAATACACTACTATGTTCATGAATTGGGAAGGATGAGTCGGTGTGGATTCAACATGGAAAATGAATGAGGACTGGTTAAAAAGGTTGGCATGTGATTTATATGTATGATAAATATGACTTGATTGATTGAGTATGATTGACATGTGGTCAGTACGTAATTCCTTGAAATCTCTAGGTGAGATTTCAGGGTGGTGCTTCAGTGGTCGGGACGTAATTCCATGACCCCTGTTAGTGGGAGTTCATGGTGGTGCTCTATCTATATAATTTGGTAAGGATTCAAGGTAATGTTGCATCCTGACACTCTAAGGAGTCAGTTAGTCTCACGTAGAGTGGACTGACTCTCGTGGTGAGAATAGTAGGAGACCTGAAACTCATTAAGGGCTAACCTTGTGTGGGGGGATTAAGACATTGTAACACTTGTAACACTTAGCTCGGTGGTGAGCAGCTCGGGGGTGAGCAGGAAAACCCACCACAAGTGCAAGCATTCGCTGAATCCGACTAGATTATATGTATCCGGATGAGTCGAGTCCGAGTCTAGTGTATTGCTTGAGGAGTCATAACATGTTTGGATGACATATATTGTTTGGACTGTGAAATAGCATGTGATTGCATGATAAACTGTTTTCTACTCTAGCTTACCATTTTGCTTGTTTGGTTGCTTGTATGTGGTTATTCCCCTTTTGCGATGATCATCAATTTATTTATGTGAACAGATGTGAGGGGTACTTGAGGTCAACATGGAAGGGATGATTCCGCTGCATAGTTTACCTGGACGAGACTTCTTTTTATTTGGACTTTTTTCTAGGGCTATGGCCCATGTACCATTTTGATCCTTTAGCACATTTTCATCTGCTGTTAAATTCTTGAACTTATTTTTGTATTGGCATCTTGCTGTGCATTTTTCCCTTCCGAATATTTTTGGATAATTATGTGGAGTGACGCTGTACTCCGGACCTTAGTCTCTTGTATTATCTGTGTGACATATCATTTAATTAAAGTATTTATTTAAATGGGGTATTACATTTTCCTTTCTTACTTTTTTTTATTCTGTAAGTATGAAAATCCTCGTCAAGTTTTGGCCATTTCCATGCTTTTATAATATCTTATGTGAGTATGAGTTATAGGAAATAAATTATTATAAAATCACCTTTTTCTAAAACTCGCTTTCGTTTAGTAAGAAGAATATCTATTTTAATAACTTACTAACAACATTCATTACTATAACATAATGTAAGTTTATCAACAATTGCATAGACTACCTTTTTTAAAAATTATTTATAATCTCTAACTTTAATAATGATTATGTGGTTCAATGTTTCAGAACCATAATACAATGATTTATCTAAAGGTGGAATTGGATATTAAAATAGTCCAAATGCCAATGATGGATTTTTTCAATGGGGATATAAAGGATGAGGCAATATATTCCATCAAGATAAATCAATTTCTAGTGGATGCATTGTTTCGGAGATTTAAACGAGTAAATTGTTATTCAAGAAAAGATGATTTTGAATCAGTTATTGACAATGTAAATTCATTTATTCTAACTAGTCGTTAAAAAGTAATTTATATTTATTCCATCATATAAAAGAACAAAAAAAAATATGGGTTTATATATATATATATATATATATATATATATATATTTTTATAAATGTTATTCTTTATTTTGTTTTACTTTTATGGTATTTATCTCACTTTTTTATTTTATGGTTGTGTATGAAAAATAAAATTTTATAATCTCATCATATGGTTGCTCCTAATATGTATGATCCCTTCATTGTTGACATTGTGGCAGTCTTTCCAGAAAATACATGACAAATAAATGCAGTAAATAATTCGGTAAATAATTTTGTGACATTTCAGGGAACAAAAAATTCTATCATCACCTCTCTCTTTGCTCCAAATGCACTTGTTATCATCAAAGATCAAATCACCACTACCAAATTTCTTATTTATAGATTTTTTGAATTGGACTTGATCTGCAACTTTACTTGATTTTGTAATTGATAATCCTAAATATAAATCTTTTAATCTTTGGAGATTTCATATCATTGATATATTCTTCAAATAGTATGATTTGTGATTGAAGTAACCCAACTCGATGGATAACTGATTTTGTTGATATATTCTTTTAATATATAGTAATCTCTACTGATTTTGTTGATAATCTTCTTAAATATCAGAGATTTTCACTTATCTATAAAATATAAACCAAATATTTTTCTTTTCTGAATTTATTAAATAAAACCTGAAATATATATAAAAATATAATAATAAAATAACAATAAATGACAAAAATAAATAAAAATAAAACATGATAATATCAATATTGTCACAAGCTAATCGTGGAGTAACCAATATAATAATGCTTTGAGGGCAAGGCGTGCATGCATCCTCACTTTTAAATAAGATTCTTGAAGCTTTTTCAACTTTTCATATTCATTGTATTTTCTTTCACTTGGGTTAATTCTTCCATTTTATAAACATAAGTCATTTAAACTTTGTAAATCAATTTGAAAATATTATAGAAAAATTATACTACCCTCCTTTGTTATAAGTTAACTAGGATAATAACAGGAATATTCAAGTTAAGAATATCAAACTACTATCTTATATTTTACTATTCGTAGTTAATAACTTTAATATCTTATTTCTACTATTCCTAATTAATAACTTTAGAATGTACATTATTTTAAACTATTAAAACAAAAATTTATAAAGTTGCATTTATTGAGACAATACTTTAACTGACTGAAATCATTTAAAAATTTTAATCAACTAAAAATAATTGACTAAAAAAGCTAACTTTAATCCTTAGAATACTTAAATAATTTTAATCCACTAAATTAAATACCTGTTAATTTAAAATAATATTACTTACAAAACTAACAGGTTCAAAAACATTTAACTTGTTAAAACTATTTTTGGGATCAACTAAAAAAAACTTAATATTTGAAGCCCTTAACACTTCTAACAAAATTTATACAAAAACTAATCAAGATAACTTTTTTACAACATATTAAACACAAAAGTTACAACTCAAATACTAAATAAATACCTCATCAACGCGTTTATTATTTAATTATTTAATAAAAATGATAACAAATTACAAAGCATTAAATTGACGTGTGCATAAATTATTAAGCAGAAAAAGCAATTAATTATTATCACGTTTTTTAACTTTGCAATTTAATTCTCCATCCAAACGTGACTCCTCACATCACATCAGACACGCTAACATTTTATTGTAATTCAATTTCAAACCCACGCTCTCCATCAACCCAACTTATTTAGTAGAATCGCGTTTGCAAATCGCGTTTGCAAATCGCGTTTGCAATGCATGTTGGAAGAGAAAATTTCAGAAATTTTAGCTAAACGATTTTAATAAAAAATAATTTATTATATATCAATTAATTGGAGAAGGTTTTATGTCTTTAAAGTTGATAAAATAGGTAATCCAACTCGGTCCAACGGCTACTACTAATTTATTAGATAAACTATTTTTTCTTTTCTATATCAAATCGGCATACAAATAAACTATTTTAGCCTGGTTTTAAGTAAAATTAAAAACTAAAAATTAGTTTTGAAATAAAAAATGTTTTTTTTTTTAAATTGAACTCATAAATATAATTAAGTTTAACTTTTTGACATACTAACTTAAATTGTAATTCTAATCTTTAAAAATAAGTCAAATTAGTTTAAATTTATTTAGACTATACTTTAAATGAATTTGGGGTAAAATCGATTAACTTAATTTTGGTTATTTTTTAATATGAATTAATTTATTTTATAGATTATTTTATTAGATTTACATAAAGAATATTTAAACTTTTATTTTTAATTTGTGTACAATCTTCTTTAAGTTTATGGAAAACTTTTTAAGAGATGAAATTACTTAGTAAATTAAGAATGATTTTCTTTCAAAACTAAGTATAAATGACTTTTCTTTCAAAACTAATTATAAATAACTTTCTAAAAGGTATTATTCGTTGTTTGATTTAACTTTTTTTTCTCTTAAATAATAAATTATATCTTATATTATATATATATATATATATATATATATATATATATATTGTGTAAAAAAATAATGGACAAGAGATGACGATGTAAATCGATTCAACCTATAAATTAAAGTGATAGTATGTTCCACAATTTAACTTCATATTGCATAACTTAGCTTATGCAGACAAAGTATTTTATTATTATGTGCATTTGTTTGTATATTGAATATAATTAAATGTATTTATTTTTTATTTTATTAATATAAGATATTTACAGGTATAAATATTATTTTATTTTACTCTGAATTTTTTGAAAATATGATCATATTTAATTGTAATGTTTTTTTATTACAAGAAAATTTAGAATAAAAAAGTTGTTAATATATATTTTTTATTAGGATGTATATGTTATGCATATGGACAAGATATACTCTTGGAAGGGTAAATGTGAATTTCGACAAAATGAGAAGAATGACACAATTTGATAATGTTTTACTGTATTTTTTGTCCGCATAGTTTACTATGTGTACTTTTTTTTCTATAATGATAATAAATAAATATGTTTCGGGGTAGGGACCAAGAGTCCACTAAAAGAACTCCTTCACTTCGCGATATCTTTCTCCTTTCCAATGACTTCGGCAAAATCCACTTCTTAGCTCGATCGGTTGGGATGACGATCGGGGTACCTGTCTAAAATACTCCGATGCTTAAGTTAGAAGGGACCGATCGGTGTGTCAGATAACCCGTTGTAATAAATGCGCAATTAAGATGCTTACCAACCTACCTTTGGGTCCTATAGCTTTTGACATGGGCCTGTAATTAGGGTTTCTTAATCACGACCCAATGATCCCTTAATGACAATTATTGACTCGTTTAATCCGATAATCGTTGGCTTGTTATATGACCGTGCGACCGATGGTCGCTTGGCTGGGTTAATGACGATATGTTTTATACAAGCTAATAATGTGTGTTACCGATGGACCGATGGACCAGAGGGTGCTGTTCTACTGATGAACCGATGGACCAGAGGGTGCTGTTCTACTGATGAACCGATGGACCAGAGGGTGCTGTTCTACTGATGAACCGATGGACCCTCGTGGTCAGAGGGTCCGCTGTTGTTGTCTAACCGATGAGCCGATGGGCCCTAGAGGTCAATGGGTCCATCATTGCTGTTGTACCGACGAACCGATGGGCTCTATAGGTTAGAGGGTCCATCGCTGCTGTTGTACCGGTGGACCGATGGGCTCAAGAGGTCAATGGGTCCATCGTTGCTGTTGTACCGATGGACCGATGGACCAGAGGGTCCATCGTTGTTTTACCGCTGAACCGATGGCATGGGTACAATTAAATCCTTATGTTCGACCGTTTGACCGATGGTCCTTTAATGATGCTACATGGTTGTTCGTTTATCCGTGAGACCGATGGTCCCCTGGAGATTAGTAATGGCCGATTGACCGATTGGACATACTGTACAAAATAAAAATAAAAATAATAAAAAACTATTAAGAAGGAATAAAACATCATTTATTTTCCTAAACTCATGTGGATAACTGATACATGCAAATAATAATAATAATAATAAATATTGAAACGGATATGTAGTTGGATATGTAATTAAATATGTATAGTACTTAATGATCTAAACTATATACAGAAACTAAATTAATTAAATCAATAGATTGCATCATCTTTCAGAGTATATTACAATAATGATACACTTTTATTTTTTATAGTTTTAGAAAAAACTTTTATGAAAAAAACAACTCATACTAATATATTTTAAAATATCTTAGATTGATATATAGTTAAACATTATGAAGGTGTAATAAACATTAAAAGTTTTCTTTTAATTTTTTTTCAAAAAATTATTTTCCATATATAATAAAGAAAAAAAAAACATCTTGATTACATCCTTATCCCAATAATTTAGAATATAGCGCATTGAAGAGAATAAATATTCAACTACTTATGCCATTGATAAATTTGTTTGGAGTTTATCTTTTTATGGTACACTTAGAGGTCAATGTAGCTCTTATGCTAACGTCCATAACGGTGAAATAGTTTTTTTTTTTTTTTAACAAGAAAAATTTGATAAATATTCCTTTGTAAAATAAAATAATAAAATAAAAAACTTATTAGTATGTATAAAGCTCGATGGTAGGTACTTATCAGGAAAAAAAA
>Ga0214542_1010326_pt1 | contig 13708 bp, 6 predicted proteins | sample CNSS1metaG_FD_160096 | JGI IMG/M metagenome (GOLD analysis project Ga0214542, IMG submission 160096) | Root nodule microbial communities from cowpea collected in UCLA plant growth center, Los Angeles, California, USA - CNSS1 | ecosystem: Host-associated > Plants > Roots > Nodule | place: USA...
AGAAAGAGAGATATGAAAGAGAGAGAGAGAGAGAGAGAGAGAGAGAGAGAGAGAGAGAGAGAGAGAGAGAGAGAGAGAGCGAGCAAGAGAGAGAGAGTTATTTTAATTTTAGAGAGAGATTCATCGAGGTAGACGGTTAACGGGAGAAGAGAGGGTGAGTTTATCGTGCTGGCTTTTAGACACTGGTGACTGGGGAAGAAGCTAACCTGACACGAGGTAAAACGAAATCGAGTGTGCGACTTCTGGTTGCTCCGGAGAGACGGTGATAGTGGTGTAGTGATGGGTTAGTTTTTGTATAGCTAACTGCTTTCTCTTTCTCTTTCTGTTGGACACAACAAGAAGCTGGCTTTTCTGCAACTCCTCACTCAGATAGAAGTAGTACAAGAGTAGAACCTTCTTGGTGTGGTGACGAAGAAAAAAATAAATTAATTAATTTGGGTTTTGTGGGAAATATACAATTAGAAAACAAAAATTCCCGCATTGAATGGGTGATCTAGAATTTGGTATTGTAATTGAGACAGTCTCTTTCGGTGTTTCCAGTACAATAAGGAATTCATCTAATTCTTACGGCTGTTTTTATTATTCATTATTAGAAGAATTAATGGATAGAACATTAATCGTTACTTGGTAATTTTCTGTGAAAAAGTATCTTTTCTTCGACCTTGTTGCCTGCATGTTTCCTTTTCAGCTTTCCGTAGCTTCAATTACCTTTTTTATGTTTTGCATTCTTTTTTCTTTTAGGTCATTTGGAATATCCTCTCCATCCCGAGCTATGATGATTCCCCTATTTTTTGTGGGGACCATGTGTGGCTGGTTCCTAAGAAATGACTGCACAGACTAATTAAAGTCTTCTACATCTCATACGCGGATTGATGATTGAATTTCAAGGTATATGCTTTGCATTACCAACATACACAAAATTAACAACCACTTACAATGACCACCGAACCTCCAACCTACCCTTTTAATAAACAAAAGGGAGTAATGACTCTACAAATCCATACACCTACCCTACATGTCTAAATTTATGGATTTGCTCGGTTAATAATGGAAACCATGTTCTCCTTCGCATATTTTTTGTTAGAATCATTTTTTTTAAATGAATAGATATGCATGTAAGAGAATCTGGTCCATTATGTAAGTGGTATTGTCTTTTTGGTGTTGATCTTCAATTATTGAAGTTGCTAAATGTGTATGTTGATGATTTAAAAGAGATAAAAAGCAGTGAGGAGGTATTACATGGGTTTAATTGAAAGTGAAGGGCTAACGGTTTACATGAGAATCGGTTTGAGGAAATAGATAGGCAAAAAGTAAAGTAGCTTTTAATCTTAATTTTGTATGTTTCCTTATCTCTTTTACTTGTTGCTTAACGGTTGTTGAGTAAAGGGTATATGGACGTGACATAATATTCGTTATGAAGGGGTGATGACAGAGTGAATTGTAGAAACGAAAAGAAAGAGGGTCCATAGGTGCCATGTACAATGTCATGATTACACACGTGTCCAAAATGGCAGCAGCAGCAGCAGCACCCTTATCCATGTCATCATGGATCCAAATGTGCACTTTCCAGCCTTCCAGAGTCTATTTTCCTTTTTCTATATGATGAACCAAAAATCGATATAAGATAAATGATGCAAGTAGAAGACTTGCACGTGGTGTGGTGCATTAATATCGCCAGGTTTAATTTGCTTCGGATCTGCTGCCATTTTCAAACAGAGTGCACACCACACAATAACAGATATGCAGGATTTTTAACGTGCGACCGATGCTAAATTTCGAAATTCAAACAAACATATAAAAAATAACTTTAATCAAATTTATCATTATTTCTCAGCTCAGGTACGCTATATTTTACATCCAGTATTTTTAAAGATTATATAGAAAACTCTTACTTAAATGTAATTAAGTGTAAACAACAAATATACTTATTTTCGTATGTTTGAATTGTGCAATTGTATATTTACTACGCCTACGTGGTTTAGTGAAAATATTGTCTCACTAATTTATGTTCGTTTTTATTCTTATTATACACATACATTGGTATTATTTTACCAATGTGTTATTTACAGGGTGCTTTTTATGTGATTTAATTTGTATGTACGTTTAAATGAAACGTATGTAATGTATAATTGTTGTCTATATATATATATATATAATGTTTTAAATATTTAAACAGTAAATTATATCCTCAATGAGAACAGTAAGTGTAATTATTTATTCAAAATATAGACAAAAAATCAAAAAACGAAATTACCATAAATTCCGCGAGACGTTATGGATTTCAAAGTTTATGTATCATTCTTTTTATATTATTTTTTTCAAACAACATGACACTGTTATTTTATTGAAGATATTGAGAAGATTAAAGCCGTTGTCGAGAAAAAGAAAAAAGAAATAAAGAGAATGTGAAGGATACATAAGAAAGAAAATGCGACGCACATAGGATCTCAGCAGCGTAGATGGTGGGGAGGATGGAATGTTGCTTATTAATGGAAGGTAGACAAATATTATTGGTATCTGATTTTCATGTAGCCAGTGTTTAGTGATTTTTTAAAAAGAATTACAGAATAGTAAATAAAAAATTAATATATTTTTGTCCTCATATAATTAATTACTTTACTAATTTGACTCTAATTTTAATTTCATCTTCTACTATTTTAATTGGTTACATCTAACTTATTTATTAAATTAAAGCTTAAATAGTAGTTTGGTTCTAATTTTCGTTCGATTTTTTTAATGTGGTTCTACTGTTGATTTTTTTTTTTCAATTTAGTCCTAATATTGGTAAATTTTTTTCAATTTGGTCCTTTTCGCTAACATCGTTAAAATAGTTAACGGATGTGAACAGTAACCGTCACGTGTCATTTTATTATTTTTTTTATTTTTTGTTATTTTTTGTTATTTTTTGTTATTTTTTGTTATTTTTTTTAGTTTTTTTAATTTTTTTTTAATTTTATTTTAAGGTATAATATGGATTCCCATACATATGTATAATAAATTCATTAATCACATTTTCAGTACATTAAACGAGAAATATACACAATTTTAGTATAGTATAACAAATTTAATATTATAAACCATTGAAATTATTAGAATTATCATTAACATAAATTTAACTTCCAAGCAATTATTTATAAGTAAAAGGCTTACAAAAGAGAATTTGGACTATTACACTTTTAATAAGAGTCATATCCTAACTATCAACTATATCTTTTAGCCTAATTTTAACAACTAGTATTAAAATTCAATTTCTAGAGAGTTGTACACCTTATCGTGAGTAGAGAGGAGATCCACATGGCGGGTATGGAAGGACACCTTATATTTGAGAGAGCATCCCTCACAAGGCTGCCTCTAGTGCATATATATGAAATTACTATATAAAAAAATGGTTATCCAAAAATGTAATTTATTTTGAAGCATTGACATTTTTGAAATTACTAGTAAAGAATATACTATGATTCCATTAAAACTTTAGTCTATTTCAATATAGACTACGGTTCCCCAAAAGAACCGTAGCCTATAGTGAGAGTATCTCACTATAAGCTACAGTTCCTTTAAGGAATAGTAGTCTATCTTAAAATAGACTATGATTTTAACTGAACCATAACCTATATTGCCTCAAATAGGTTAATCTTCTTCGTTTTTGCTATACTCACAACTGCCATTGTTGTCTCCAACTCTGTCATGAAAGATCATCCCTTCCTTTTTTTCTTCTCCCTTTTTTTCCACACCACTACTTACCCTCATTTTCTTCTTCCCTTTGGATTCACACCACTTTCTCACTTTTCACCATCTTCATGGCTATAATATCTCTTAGTAAGCACATTGCCACCCACATTGTTGTTGTTGTCCCTACTTTGGTGAAGGCATTCCGACCACACTAAGTTGTTGCATTCTCCGTTTCGTTCTCCTTCTCATGGTGAACAACACATTCCCTGCTTTGGACCTTCTCTTCTCCTTTTTTTAATTCATTTAAAATATTTGTGTGATATTATTTGTATATTATTTGAATTATTTTATGTTATTTGGGTTATTTATTATTTGATTATGTTGCTTGGCATAATCTTTCTATAATTAGATTACTGTGTGCACAAATTTCGTTTGTTTAGTGTTGAGATTTATTTGTTGTTGTAAGAAGTGAACTTTATTTCTTGCTTGAGAGTCAACACAAAAAATATTTACTATTGCCAATTTGAAAAGTTTGTATATTTCTTTTACATTAAAATAACAAGAGGCAATATTAATAATTAATGTATTAAATCTTGAATTGTCTGATTGGATGATTTAAGAAAATTAATCACTTTTAATAGTTTTTTACTGCATATATATTTTAATATGTGTTTCTTATATTTTTGTGTTTATTAAATTATGTTAGTTTTTATATTTATTATTAATGTTTTTTACTTTATTCTTTGAAAAAGATATGACTAACGATCAAGCTACATTAGGTTCGGATGTGACTTGTACGAGATTTATTAGGATCCATCATACTAAGGTCTCTCTTACTTAGACGTGCTAGTGGTGGTAGAACACCACTCACCATTGACATCAAAATTGGCATGGTTTCATAGTTCAAATGTTGACATTTTAAACAAATACCTAGGAGTCATGACACGTTAAAATATTTACATTCTTGTACTGTCATGGGATCATGTGCGCGAGACTGAACGAAACATGATTTAGCAGGACATCTTGGTAATGTATCTTATTTTACTGTTGTTATATTTTTATTATATTGATTACAAATAAGCGTTGTGTGGTTTTTTATTATAGACATAATTTGATATTCCCAATGTAGGAATGCTAAGAAATAAAGTTCTTTCTTTGGTTGTCCTCAAATTTCGTCAGTTAAAGTCACAATTGAAGACAAATTATGTGTTTGGTCGTAAAAGGGGTTAAAATTCTTGTATTGGATATGCGACAATTGATAAAGAAACTTTATGTTTATTTGTTCATATTCGTGAATATGAGAAATGGAAGATTAGGGCACTTTATTTCATAAATATATCAACTTTTCATTGAGTGCAACATAATCTAATTCATAAATTTGGTATATTATATGTTACAATAAATTTGGTATATTATATGTTACATGATGACATAGGAAAATGGCCCAGTCCATCATTTGCCAAAATAAAACCCCATGCATATTGTCTCATGGTAGGTATAAAAAACTAGAGGAAGCTATGATAAATGAAAAGGAGAAATCAAGGCCTCCACCTTCTAAGGATAACTATAGTGTTATCCAACCTCCATCACCACTAAGTTGATGCCAAAATTGGAAGCAAGCTCGTGTATGATCATCAAGTGTTTATACTTCTAAGGTCGCACACCAAGTGTTAGAAAGAATTGTAAGATATAACTTCTCCTTACACAATGTTATGATTTGCCATGAAGAAGATGCTAAATTGCTTTTGTATGTTGCAAGATTCCTTGGTTAAGCAAAGCTCCCAAGGTACTTTCAAAGTTCTTAATCGTTAGAACATACTTGTTACTACAATTAAATGACTTGATCACTTTAGGCGTGTGCATGCTACTCAATCAGGAATAGGCATTTGTTGTAAGACCCAGGAAATTACATAAAGAAATAAATATTTATTTAATAAATGGGAGAGCGGAAAATTAATTAGTGCAAAGAGTTAAGACAAGGAGTAATGGTAGCTTAAGAGGTTGAGCGTGTGGAATGGTGTGGAGAGGACTTGGGTTTGAGTCCTTAATATGTCATTAATGTGTTGATTTAAGTGTTTTATTATTTAAATGTATGATTGACCCTGGAGTGGGATAATATAATCATAGATGAGTATGAATTATCATAAAACATGAATTGGTTGATTGATTATGCATTTCTTTGGTAATTGTATGGATTTGGGTTCAAACCTTGACTAACACTAAATAGTTTCTTTTTGCCTAATTTCTTTTTGTCATGGATTGGAAAGTTCAAAAACCCTAGACATCATAGAGAGCAGCTGGGAGGGCTGAGAAAACCACCTGTTAGTGGCATTCGATGGCCATTAACATCCCCTAATAACCATTTTCGTTTTTTTAATTAATTAAATTAATTTAGGGTTGAAAAGTGTAAGAGATGGGAGGTTTTAGTGTGCTAACAGAGGGACTGAGTTTAGCAATAAGAAGAGTGAGTTTTCTGCACCAAAGAGAGAGAGCATTGAGGGTTGGGAAGAACTTTTGGAATGGAGGCAAGAGCTAAGGGAAATGTGGGCTAGGAAGAACTCTATGAGTCACAAAGGAAGTAAGGAATCCAAGTTAGGATACCTGCACCTTGTGAATTTAATTCATAATTATATATTTTGCATAATGTATGGATACCTGTGTGCTTATATTTCTGCCAGGTTGTGGAATTCTTTTGGGTTTGTTGAATTTTCTAGAAGATGCTTAACGGCTTTGAAGGCCCACTAGGCAACTCATTAGGAAATAGCCTAGTTTTTGGGTCTGTTAAGAACCGCCAGACAACAAGGAGTGGCCGCTAGGCGACAAGCATGAGTTTGCATGTCCACTCTGTTTTCTGGGATTTTGTGGAAAATTGGTGAAAATTTGGGTGCCTTATGTTTACAGTGATTTGTTTTGGACATGTATTGGTTGAATGTCGATGTGGTGATTAAGATTGATTGAATTGGGGAAGAAGTTTTCATTAGGGTTCGTGAGGGATTGGGAATGAGATAATTTGTATGAAAATTGTTGTAATTCGGTATGGGTAGGGATTAATTGATGTATATGATTACTAGAACTATAAATTAATGGAAATGGACTTCAATTGGAGGGTTGGGTAGTGTTGTGGGAATTTTGGAATTTTCTAAGTGCAGAAAATTGGGTTATGGACAAGAACCCTAATGCACCACTTGACAGTCAATAAGGCACCGCCAAGCGAGGCTAGGGAAATGCAAGGACAGGTTCTGGTGTTTTGGACAACGTGGGTTGTGGGGTAGCCAATTCATGGAAATATGGGTGGGAGACCATGCTAAAACTAGAATTGTTAAGGAATTGGAGTAAATGGCTTAATGTAGATTCTATGGTGGTGAATCAAGATTAGTAACCTGGGATATAGGAATAAGATGAGTCTAACTTGGATTATAACATATGGGATGTATAATGTGGAATTAATAAGTGGAATCCTAAAATTTTGTGTGAGGTTAATGGTAGGTTAACACTATGAATTGTTAAGAGAGAGGGAGTGTTATGGGTATTGTTTGAGGTGGGTAATAGAACTGGTATGAGAACATAAACATGTGAATGCTGAATAATTCATAGGAGCATAGGTTGATCTTAACTAATTCTAAGTGATGGCTTAGTTATGTTGGAGAATACATGTGGGGATAAAAATGTTAGTAAGACATATGAGAGATGGATTCCAGTCATGTTGCATGGAAGGTAGGTACTTGGCAGTTCTGCGATGTGCTTTTGATGATTTGATTGTGTTAAATGATGTCCTGGATTGTAAAACCCAATAAGAGACGTTGTATTGGTGTATCGCCTAGCAGTGAAGTTTGAATTGCCAAGCAAAGACTACAAATATAGGGGGTCACTGGAACACTTGGCACTTAGCAGTAGAGTTGTCAAAAAGGGTTGGAACTCGTGAGCTAACCCGACTCACCACGGGTTCAGATCGGATTGGGTTGACATTTTTTTTACAAATTTCAATACGGGTTGATTTTTAACCCGACTCACCTAGAACTCGGCTCACCCGGGTTGCTGAGCCGAGTTGGCTCACCAACCCGCAAATAGAGGGTCACACTAGTGTTTTTTATTAAGTTGGGCTTTGCATTTGAATCATGTTAGGGTTTTTTTAGCCAACACATAAATAATTTGTGTTTTTGTGATTTTGATTTGTATTTGGATTGTATTAAATTTTATTTAGATTTTAATTAGAATTATAATTTAGTTTTGACTAAAAAAAATAAAAAAAATAATATTTTTTTTAATTAACTGAATCCGTGAGTCAACCCATTTCACCCACCAACCCGTGGTGGGCCGGCTTGGGTTTGAATTTTTTTGGCTCGCTAATAAGTGAGCCGGGTTGGGTTGACTCACTAAATGATCAACCCGTGGTGGGTTGAGTCGGGTCAGATCAGGTTACCTATTTTGACAGCTCTACTTGGCGATGAGGGTGATTCCCCCAAGTGATAGTGATGTGGGCAATGGCCACTAGAACACATGGCGCCTGGCGGTGAGAATGGTTCCGCAAGGCGATAATTGCAGAAAAAGAGACCTTTGAAGCACGTGGTGCCTGGCGACGTGTGATGCTCACCAGGCGGTCTACAACGATATTTTGCCTGGCGGCGCTTAGGTTGCGCCAAGCGATAGTGTGGGGACATGGTTGATTTTATGATTGTGATGCATGGGTTACATGACTTTGAATAATTCCTTTGGGTATGAACTTGCTGGGGACCCATTTACAAGTTGTAGCTTGTAATGGGGGTTAAACACGTGTGGTCCGAGTTGTAGTTTGGTAGTATTGGAATTCCAGTGTGAGCATGCTAGTTGTGGCTCGTATGAATTTGTTCCACTTGATTGTCCTCCACGGTGGTGACCGGTGAATTTATATTGGTTTATCCGTATACGTTCAATTCTCTTAATTTTCACTTAATAAGTTCCACTAATCAAAACTTTAATTACAAATAAGTATACCAATCATTCTTGATTATTCCTTCTCAATCTTTTTCTAAGACTGAAAATGTGAGTATTCTCTATCGTAACTCTTTGCTATAATAAGTTAAAGGAAATATTATCCTCAAAGAAAGCTCATAGAAAGCTCATAGTAAACTTTCTCATAAGTGGGTGACTTCACCAACTTAAGAAAATAAAGTTATTCAAACATTTCTAACAAACATGAACACAAATGATAGAGCCTAAACACTAGGTCACCATAAATATTTTTATAACTCTTATAAATAAAAAGTTGCCATATCCATGTGAAAGATGGTTGAAAAATAGTAGCAAACTTAGATAGGCATATTCAAGCATATATGGTTATTTCATTCGTTGGCTTCAAAGTATTTAACAATAATAATGTGCTAGATTATATAAAAAGACAAAAATATTATTTATAAATTTTTAATTATTGTGAAGTTATATCTTAGAGCAAGTAGAACTTATATTTTATATTCACATGTTTGTATAAACAATCACTACAAGAAAACTATTTATTACTGACGAATAAATTTCGACGGATATAAATTCGTCGGTAATTTCTTTTTTCCGACGGATTTATCGACGAATATTCTTTGCGAACATTACCGACGGATTGATCTGTCGGTAATATGTTTTTGAAACTTTTTTATTTACTTGCCGACGGATTGATCCGTCGGTAAGTTTCCCAGATATTGTGCACCAATTTACCAACGGAACTTACTCCTTTACCGACGGATTATTTCCTTCGGTAATTTCCTCGCTGTAATTAAAATCGAATTTCGCTCTTCCCCTAATTCAGTTTCCCTGAAAACGCGAAAAGGAGGGTGCAGAGGGAAGAAGGTGCAGAGTAGCGTGGTGGCGCGAGCGGTTCCGTCCAACCCTTTTCTGATTCAAGGTTTTTTCCCGTGCCGGCGCGACGTTGCGACAATGAGTGTGCCCTGGCCTTGCCGTGACGTTCGTGGGTACGACGCAATCAACAGCAGGGAGCTCCGTCTGCGTTCTTCGTCGAGGTCACCGGCGTAGTGGAATGGTGTGGTGCAGAGCAACCCCTTTTTCGATTCGACTTTGTCGGCGCGACGCTGCCACCGTGAGCATGCCCTGAGCCGTCCGTGACTTCGTGGGTGTGGTGAAATTGAATTCACAATCTCCGTCAGCGTTCTCCGTCGAAGTCACCAACGTAGTGGTAGTTGACACTCTTCCTTTGATTTCTTTATCTCTCTACATATTCTCACTGTCGTTTTGTAATTGGTAATGATTTTTTGGGGGACCACCGTGGTTGAAGCTTTGGATTGGGGGAGGCAGCAACTATCAATTTTTTGGGTGCTTAAGCGCGAGTCTGAGCCATTGCAGGTATGAGCTTTTTCTCTTTCTCTCTGGAGCGATAATTGATTGATGTTATTTTTTGTTTGTATGCTAATTTGATTATGTGTTTGAGCTGGTAGGCAGAGATGTGGTGTATTTTTTGTTTGTATGTTAATTTGATTATGTGTTTGAGCTGGTAGGCAGAGATGTGGTGGGGAGAAGAGTGTAAAGTGTGTGTTGATTGATTGAAATGGATAATTAAAGTGAAAGGTTAAATGTGCGTTTGGATTTTGAAATTTGGTTTAGAGTGCCCACTCCTTATGTAATTGTTTTTGTTTTGCAACATCTTGCAAGTAGGCTTTGGCCTCATGAGTGTAGTATATTTGGTGCTGCTTTACTAAAAATTTTCCTTCATCACTTGATGTTGGTTTTGTTACTGATTTATTATGTTGGTTTGTCGGTAAATATTACAGACTAGCCTTTTACCGACGAAATTTTGCCCGTCACATTTTCGTCGGTAAAACTACATTACCGACGGATTTTTGGCTTTACGGACGGAATATGATCGTCGATAATTACTGTTTTTTTTGTAGTGAATTATTTGTTGTACATCTTGTCCTTAAACTCATGTAGTTCAGCATGCAATTAGGAATGAGTTAACCTATTTGCTATAAGTCAAAGGTAGCAAAGAGAATGAAAATATTTATACTCAATTGATTGATCAACAAAAACTTTTTTACCTTTGATATTGAAAAAAATGAATGTAATCAAGTTATGAATGAATCAATATAAAAAACAAAGTATTTATTACTTCTTTCTATTACAACTTTTGTACTCTTGATCGCCATAAAAACTTTACCGAAAGAGCTTGCTAGCTTTGTTACAAAACCTACATTTGAATGTCTAATAGACGTATTTATAAAAATATTTTTGAAATTTTTTTTTTTGATATATTTAAATGTTCCTACATAGAACATTTTCTAAAATTCAAGAAAAAATTGATTTGAAGAATTAAAAGAAGAAAGAAAACAACCCAAATTTGAAAATAAAATAATATTGTAATAAAAACAATATAAATAGAATCCACTGTTATTTTGATGGCCCGTTAGTAGCCCATTCCATTTAGGTTAAAGTCGACTTCCGGTAATATATTTTGACTTCCGGAAGTGGATTGACATATTTTGACTTCCGAAAGTCAACTTCCGGTAATATATTTTGACTTCCGGAAGTCGACTTTTGATTATATATTTTGACATCCGGAAGTCGACTTTCAATTATATATTTTGATTTTCGGTTATATATTTTGACTTCCGGAAGTTGACTTCGGTTATATATTTTAACTTTCGGAAGTCGACTTCCGATTATATATTTTGACTTCCGAAAGTATTCTTCACCAGAAATTGACATCCGAAAATAATTTTGGGGTTGTGATCTACATAATTTCGCTCAAATGATCAAAGGGTATTTTTGAAATTTTAGAAATTATTGGAGGTGCAGAATTGGAAGTGCAGGAAGAAAGCCCCTTAGGTTTGTGTTATTTTGATGGGCCAACTAGTAGCCCACTTCATTTGGGTCTGAGTTTGTATGCATCGTCCATATTTTTTTTTGCAGGCAATTTTTGCATCGCATGCCATAATTTTGTTCTTATCTCTTCCTTTTCTTAAGTATATGTTAAAATAATATATTTTCTCCTCTTGTACCATTCTGCTTCTTTCGCCTTCTGATTTCCTCCTCTCTCTTCTTTGCTTAATTTTGATGCTTCTTTTTCCCAATTGAAGCATATAAATTAGGAAGGTCTTATCAGGACTTCGAGGTGTCATGACACGTCACACCGTCCTTTTTAGATTCTTCGGATATTCCTCTTATTGAAGATAAATAAATGTACCCATAACATTTAATTTTTTTTATTCACATTTACACACGCCTTCAAACATATAAATAAAGAATCCAATCCTCTCTTCATAATTCTTTTTTCCAGAAAATAGTCAATGGATAAAATTTTTAAAGGGTTAAATATGTTTTTGGTCCCTCAAGTTTCAGCGAAATTTAAAATTAGTTCCTCATCAAAACTTTTGACCAATTTAGTCCTCTATCTTTCAAAATGCATGAATTTAGTCCTTTAAACCAAATTTTGTTAAGTTTATCTAACGTTTCAAGCGCATTTCATGATAGTATTTAAATTATTTACATTGTTTGACACATTTTTGCTTTGATGTTAACTTAAATACTATCATAAAATGTGTTTGAAACGTCATATAAACTTAACAAAATTTGGTTAAAATGACTAAATTCACGTATTTTGAAAGATGAAAGACTAAATTGGTATAAAGTTTTGATGAGAAACTAATTCTAAAAATCACTGAAACTTGAGGGACCAAAAACATATTTAACCCTTTTTTTAATAAGTATCTTAAAATTTTATAATAGTATAAGATTATTAAACTTCTTTTAAAACGTATGTTTACTGTTTATAAAAACGATTAAATTTAGATGTTTTTATTTAGTTTAGAGAAGTTTTATACTTATGAAACGGTTTCTTGTCAAATCATTTGACATATACTTAAGAATTCGTACCACATATGTAACGTTCTAAAAAATTTGATTTTCTAAATAACAACATGCGTTGTGGGTATAAGAGAATTTGGTCTAAATATGAACCAGTTGCCTAATGAAGTACCGGTGCTTAACTTCTTTTTTAAATTAAATAGAAACAAATATATCTTATCTTGAAAAATAATTTTAACATAATTATAAAATGTTTAAAAAATTTATTTGAATGTTATGTTCAGTGGCAGATCTTGACCAACATTGTTGGAGGAGCCAAAACAATACATCCAAAATTTATACATTTAATTATTGACATTAATATCGTAAAAATGAATACATAACTTAGTATAACAATAAACTACATCATTAGCGGGAATCAAACCACAATTAAAATCCAAAAGAAGAATGGATGATAATCAAACCACACTTAAAATCCAATTATAAAAAACACATAGTACAATCCATTTTCTTCTATGTTTATCAAATAAAAAATTAATATACAATAGACTCACTAAATAAATTATTAAACTAATATTTCACTATCAAGTGAGACAAAAGATAATTACTTTCTTCTTTATTTCTCCGAGAATAGAAGAGAACAACTTAGATATAAAAACAAAAATAATAGATCTTTTTCTCTTGAGAAACAAAAGAAAATAGACATATAATGGAACTGCAATTAAAATCTGATTATAAAAAACATATAATACAATACTTTTTCTTCTATGTTCATAAAATAAAAAATTAATATAAAAGAAGTTCATTAAATAAATTATTAAACTAATATTTCACTATCAAGTGAGACGAAAGAATTACCTTCTTATTTTCTTGCTCGAGAATGAAAGAGAACAAAAGAGAAATAAGAGCAAAAATAAAATATCTTTTTATTCTTTATTATGTATGGTTTTATATTTTATTATTTATTACCATTAATTATTATTTTTATAAAAGAAAAGAATATTTGATTTAATATTTATAATAAAAAAAAATCAAAATACACAATATCTATCATAAAAAAAAATTAAAATACCTATCATAAAAAAAAATCTAAATTTTGGGGGGATGGCCTTCCCTTGTCACCATTATCTAACGGTAAAGAAAACATAATATTATGAAATATTCAATATTAGGAGGATTTTCTTCCATGTCAAATACCTTAAAATAAATTATAATTGTTTACATTTTATATTAGAATACCAAATAAAATTTCATGTGA
>Ga0214542_1010327_pt1 | contig 13708 bp, 6 predicted proteins | sample CNSS1metaG_FD_160096 | JGI IMG/M metagenome (GOLD analysis project Ga0214542, IMG submission 160096) | Root nodule microbial communities from cowpea collected in UCLA plant growth center, Los Angeles, California, USA - CNSS1 | ecosystem: Host-associated > Plants > Roots > Nodule | place: USA...
TAATATATATATATATATATATATATATATATATATATATATATATATATATATATATATATATATATATATATATATATATGTGTGTGTGTGTGTGTGAGACAGCGTGTACGCAAGTTAGATTAAATTTTGGTGGGCCTTTGGTCCAAAACAACTCTGGTCCTCAAACCTAAATCGGGATCACCTGAATCAATGAATGCATTGAGTTGAATTCACAATAATTAAGAATTGTGATTCTGATTTAGTTTCCATTATTGAATTCTAAGATTTCTATAATGAAATAATGAATCGGCATCTTTGTAAAATCAATAATCAATAATCGGCATCTGTGTTATAATCAATAATCTCTACTTCATTTAAGTGAAACAGATGTGAATTTCGATAATGGTTGAGTGAAACATATAAAAATTATTTTAGAAAAAAAAATATTATATTTTTCGTTACATGAGATTTAAGTTGATTTTATATATCATGTTTTGTTAAAGAACGATCAACTGTACACAAATATTTTTGCATATATATACTATTGAAAACTTATGTGCTTATGTACATATGTATTACTTATTTTTCGTGATAAAATAAAATAAATTATTGATAGTTAATCGAGTTCAGAAAATATTTACAAAAACTTAAAAAATAAAATATATTGATAAAGGAAAAAAAATTGAAAAAAAAAGTTATATATATTAAAAGAACATGTTAAAAAAATTATAATAGTGAATTAAAAAAAAAACTACAAAAACTTAAAATATAAAATAATAAAATGAAATATATAAATAAAGAATATTTTGATGTCTAATAATTGTAGGCTTTTATATCTAATATGCTTTTATGTCTAATCTGGGTCAGACGTAAGATAAGGTTAGACTGTAATTATGAAAAATGTAAATTTATATTTTTTTAATATTTTATGTCAAATTTTACGTCTTCTAAAAGTGTTGCAAATTAATATATAATAAAAGAATACACTACAAAAATTTTCTGAAATTTTTAAGTAGTATAGTATCTAAAATAAAGTTATAATTAAAAAAAAGGTAAAAATACTAAAAAAATAAAAAAATGTCACATAAATGATGGAATTTTTAAAATTTAGATCTCCGGTTTCCTTTAGATATTGACCACCTTATCCCACACTCCATTTCCAACAACTTTCTCTTTTTGGATGTCTCCATCCGAGTTTCATAACAAAAGTTAACCATTTAAAGTTTTTAACTATTAAATATTGACAACTCTAAATCTATGATCAATATATTGAATGTGAACACTCTACATTTGAATAACCTAATAAAAATTACCACAAAAAAATTAATTACATAAACCTTTTTCTACCTATAAGTGCACATGATCATATATATGGCTTAAGCTAAAGAGTCACACAAAGGGAAGAAGATGCGAAAAACCAACCTCAATGCAGAAAACACAAAATTTAGGTACACAATAATGGCAAGAAATGCAACCCTTAGACACACAACAATGGTAACCGATACTTCAACTTGGGTCACATATTCATGTCCGATACTTTAGGATATTTTATCGATATTTATCAATGAATCTAATTTATAAAGTCATAGTACATTATAAGAAAATCTTTTTATAATGACCAATTTTAGTGAAAAAAAATACTCATTATATAGAGACCAATTTCGGTACCTATTTATAAACTAAAAATTATTGGCAACTAAAATAGTTCCAAAAAATTATAATTGGTCTCTAAATTGATAATTAAAATAGTTTCTATTATGAATTGGTTTCTAAATTGGTCATTAATATTAGCTACCAAAGTTTTGACTACCAAAATAATTAGTCTCTAATTAGAAAATTGGTTTCTAACCTATTTTTTGTTACTAAAATGAGTAATTATTTAAGAGTTTTATTGTAATGGTACTTTTATGATGATAATAATTTATAATTTTTATGTTGACAACTTTAGTATATATAATTTTAATTTGGATTCACTCAATAAAAAATTATATATTTATTATGTTTTAAGAATTATTATACATTTTCACTATTCATATATGACATATTTGTCACGTGTCGTATCCTATTATTTTAAAAATAAATTATCGACATATTTAATACACGTAATATATCCATACATCATAATTATCACACACAATGCTTTTATAAGTGCAGATGAGATTTTCTATTCACAGCAAATAAAGAAAGTGAAGAAAAAAGGAGCGCATTAGGGCGAATTTACATTTTACCCAAATAGTTCATATGTAAAAACCAATTTTTATATCTAACAACGTACGTAAAATTTGACAAAAATGATACCGTACATTTTTCACGTTTGCTGTGTACTAATCAAACATAAATTAACTCACAAAATAGATTTATTTTGTGTTAGTGAAAATTAGATCACTTTTATTTTATATTAGATTATATTATATTATATATATATATATATATATATATATATATTATTTTAGATATTTTTCAAAATAATTTTAAACAATACTTAAAAAAGTCTAACTGAGTAAATAATAATAATAAACAAAAGAGAAAGAAACATGTAAATTCTTCTTAAAGCTTATGCTACGAATTTTCTTATTACGTCAATAACATCAGTGTGATATTGTAATCATACAATCATAACACAACCATACTCGATTTGCACAGACAAAACAAAAATTAAGAAAGACACCCAGTTTTGTGATCTTAAAAATTAAAAACTCACTCCCTAATTAATTACTTTGTTTTTAATAAAAATAGAATTTAGATTAGTTGAAACACATATCGTAATCATATTAAACAGTTTAGAAACGAAAGAAAAACCAAAATTTTGAGTTAGAATTTGTAGTTTTAGACACATACAAAGTATAAACCAATAGAAGAAGAGAGATATTAAAAAGTTGATGCAATGGTGGAATAGGACTTCACATAAGAAGCAATGATGGAAAGTTGGCAATGAGATCGATGAGAGTGTTGTAAAAGAAGAGAAAAAGCATAACACAGAATTTTGATTTCAAAAACATTTACCAACCAACCACCACTAGATAAGGTACCAAACTCCTCTCATGTCGCTTTCCTTCCATCTAATCACAATCCACACCTTCACGTGCCCTAATTCAATAACATATCGTATTTTTTTACTCTATCATCCAATACTAAAAATTTTCATATTTATTTATATAATATAAAACTCTTACCACTGCACTATTTAAATAATGTTGATATGATATTCCATAGAACTTTCATAAAATATCTCTCAAACACTGCTTTCTTTTCCTATCATATGAGAAACAGAAGCAATAACTCTCAAGCAAAAAAAAGGAAAAAAAAAAAAAAAAGAGAAACATCTTAAGTAATTGCATGTGCTGCTTCCTTCATTCATTAAAACAGCACACATGCACAGTTTCTTAATATCTTCTCATATGGGTAGAAATATTTGGTTACAAGCTCTCAATAAACAATACTCACGTGACATGAATTAGAGAAAAAGAAAATAAGGATCAAAGACAATTTAGAAAACAAATAGCAATAATAGAATTAACTATTTTTAGTTTCGAAATATTTACGAAAAAAATATTATATTTATTTATTTTTAAAATTTAAAACAAAAATAAATGTAATTTTACATTGAAGAGAATAAAGATATAATTTAATCCATACGAAATAATAAAATCAAAAGGACAAATAAATTGTAAATAAAAATGGAGTTGGTGGAAAAGGTACACTAAACATGAGTTTTCTTAATTTTGTGCTCTTTTATCATCCTCCTCGCCGTTACATGCTGCTGCACCTTCTGTTTGGTTTTCTGCATGTGGGACCACCTGTGTGGGGACACGTGGAAGTCATACGTTAGTCTTTTTCTTCATCCATATATATCTCTTCGACAAAATATCCTTATCTTAATAATTTCAATTATGCATGCACAAGACCATTCAGAAAATCATGTGAACCCATAAATAAATATATTATTTAAATGTTTTCACAGTTGGATCATGATCCAATGGCTGGAAACAGCTTTCATCTTCACAGACCTAAACAGTGGCAAATTTATTACACCTGATCCTGTGATGAGTTGTAGGGCTGAGATGATCTTCTCCTCGGTCTTCTCATTGTTGGACCCATTGAATCTACTGCACCAACCAACACCGAATTTAAATTTAAATTATAATAAAGATCAGAAAAAAAAAAGAGTGGTCAAAAAAGTGATCCATCTTAACAAATTAAAACAGGACACAAAATAAGTGGATCGTGAGATCATTTTCATCAAATAAATACATCGAAAAACATCGCTGTAAAGTTCAAGATTTTTCTAGAAAAAAAATCTTTTGGTTAATTGAAACAATTAAATAATAAACTAACAATGCTCGTTAAATCCTCGGAAATTGTTTATGTATAACAAAATTAAAAGAGAAAAAAAGAAGAAGTATATAATGGATAATGAAGGAAGAGAGAAAATGTTGTTTAGTGAAATATTGAATTATGATTCTAATAGTTTTTTGTTATTTTTTCCTATTTTCTTTACTGTGTATAACTTTTTATCTTTGATGTAAAAATTAAAAATAAAAGAAAAGGCATTCGATGGTGGGGCCAGATGGAAGAGAAAAAAATCACGCATTGTCTACAAATATCTAAGAAGCATATTCGTTGTTTTTTGACACCGCTGTTTGGTTTGGGACTTTAGATCGTCAACCACCGGTCCACCGCCACCACCGTTTTCATCAAAATAATAAAAATAATAAAATGCAGCCAAACGCTGTCTTATGATTATCAAAACTCTCCTCAGCTCAAACCCGATCCACCGAATCCAAATCAACGGTGATAATAAACCGGTGGTTGTTTAAAGGCGCGGGGTGGTTAAACTTGTGATGGGGTGCGATCACGTACCTGTGGGTGCATGGAGTTTTCTGGTGCGGCGGCGGGGATGCGGTTTCAAATCCAAAGTGGAATCGGAGGTGTCAGGGAGGTCGCGATCGAGGCGCAGGCAGTGGCGCGTGAGAGTTGCGGCGCCGTGGTTTTCATGCATTGCACGCACGAAGGCGGCTTCCATGGTGTTGAGGAAGTGCACGTGCTTCTCCTCTGTCCAGAACGACGGCGTTTCGGTCGCCGGCACGTGCGAGGTGGAGTTCATTGCGGCGGCGGCGGTGGTTTGTTCGGGGATTCCGAGGAGGAGGGGTTGGGTTTTATAGAGACAGCTTGTGAAGAAGTTGGTTGGGTGGGTTAATGAGAGTGGGAAAACAGAAATATAAGAGATCAATTATTTTTTTAATATCACAAAAATGAACTTAGCTAATAGCCTAACATACACATGGAGAGATAACTACGTAGGTATATGATGCATTATTAGTATATTATTATAAGGAAAATGTTATTCTTAGTGTATATATTTTTTTAAATATTCTCTATTTGTTAAATTTATTATTTATTATACATCACAAATGCAAATAAGTATTGTTGTTTGTTTTTTTTAATTAATACAAGTGAAGTGAAATTCATTAAAGTTGATGTATTTTAAAAAATGTAATTAATAGTAAAAGAAGTAATGTTAAAAAAAATGATGGCATTGTTAATGACGATGCAAATTGACATATTAATGAGTTAAGATTTTAATTCTAATAATAAAAAAAACAGAGAAAGAGAAACATATATACCGAACTGGTCCTAAGTTGTACTTGTTTTACGAAAAAAATCATGATATTTGATAGATTTTAATATTTGGTTTTTGTTTGTGAAATGGTATATATAATATAAGTGGTAGTGTTGTATAATGCAAAATTTCAAAGTATAACATTCAAAGAGATACAAATAACATATTATTTTGGTGTAAAAGTGAATCTTCTCAAATTTTTACTTTCAAATTAATTTAAAATAGTATGTTTGAATATTTATATTGCATAATATGGAACATCACTAATTTTAATCTTAAACGTGATTAAACCATCTTGAATTAATATAATTTTCAATCAATTTTGTTTTCATTAAGAAAACTTAAATTGGATTAGTTATCCCTCAAAGACAAAAGAAAAAATATATTGGTTAACATAAAGTTAATTAAAATAAGCTTGTTAGTTTTGTAAAAAATATAAAACTAAACTTGGGATGAATTAAGGAGTTACACAAATACACACTTATATTATTTTCTTTAATTTTTAAATCTATTAAAGCAATTAAATCAAGTATTTCAAGAATAAATAATAGGGTAAATTTTTGTCCCCGTTTAATAATGTAATCAAAGTATACTTTTTGATGAATGTAATATTTCCCTTTTGTAGGTAGAAATAAAAAATAAAGTCTTAATTTTATGCTACGTACAAAATGTAAATATAGATTATTATTCATCAACTTTCCTTAATATAGTTTTTGTAACTTTATTTGCATTAATGAGTTGTGGTAAGTGATATTCTATAGAAGCGCGAGTAGCATACAGACACACCATACTCGAGTGGGTAGGTTTTGAAAGGTGGGAAAGTTACGAAATATCTCTGACCTTATGAGAGTGAGAGAAGATATTTTGGAGATAAATGTAGAAAAGGAAAAAACATATTTAGTATTACATCTTAAAATTCTGTAATGTAACAAAGAAGGTACAATAAAAAAATATCATAGTTGAAAATATATTATTTTTAATATTTAAATGATATATCTTAAACATTACTTAAGAAAATAAGAATAAAAGCTTGTTTGCTAAAGTATAAAGTAACAAACATGTTTCAACATATAGAAGAATAATAATTGAAATATAGTAAAATCATACCTACATAATAACTTTTAAAATGCTTAAATATATTTTTAATCATACAATACAAATATTAATTATATTCAACATAAATATTGATTAATTTTAAATTGCTAAAACTTTTAGTCCATGTTCTAAATAAATATTAGTTTAAGGTAAAAATATAATTTAAATAATTATACTTTTTATTTATACCATTATATAAAAAATACATTGTTTTCTTATATATTTTAATTAAACAATTTTATCTTTCAAGGAATACCAAATAATTTATTTATTCTTTATTTTATAAAATAAATAATTGAATAATTTTTAGATTTTAAAATAATTAAATGATTTCTCTTTTAAAGATAACGACTATATACATTTTTCTTAAAATTCCTTAAAAAGAATTATTTATTTATTTAATAAAATAACTAAATAAATAACTTCTCTTCTTTTGAAAATAATTAAACTATCTTTACTTTAAAAATAATGGTTAAATAATTTTTATAAAATTATATATATTAATGTAATAAAATTGTTAATGCAAATACACAAAAAATACTCATCTTCGCTAGTATATGCAGTTTAATTAAGTAATAAAAATAATATAATCATATACTATATCAATTTTTCATTTAGTAATTTAGTGTTGTATTTTATATTAAAAGTAATTATATTTTTTTTGTATATATTTAAAATAATCTATTTTCTAATGTCATAAAAAAGAGTTTTTCTTACTGGACATATACTTTATATTTTCAAATTTTCTAATTATAATATATTAAATTATATGTAATTATTTATCTAAATTTTTTATTCTCTTAATTTGAAATAATATATATTATCTTAATCATTTTAATTAATATATTTAATTTCTAGATGTAGATAATAATAATAATAATGACTAAGAAAGAGTTAAAAAAAATATATTAGAATTTAACATTAATAAATATCCTATATTTACTAAAATTATATGAAGTCATATTTATATACACTAAAATACATTTAAGCCAATTTAAAATATATAATATTATTACATAATAAATTTAATTGTTTTGTGTTACTTTCTTTGCTAAAAGAAGCCTCTATATTTGTGTATAGAAAATATTTAAACTTTACTAATCAATATGATAAAGGTACTATTTAAGGAATCTACGTACAAAATTTTTATGAAACACATATTTATTAAATATTTTTATTTTATTATTAATTTTATAGCGTCTTGTAAAAAATCTTGTGTGTAAATGGTGACATGTGGCTACATAGTATTTCAGACATTTTTCTCTTATTATCCTGTGGTCCATTTTTTCGTTTTCGTTTTGGATTATTGCAAAGAGCCCATAACGGCCCACTTTTCAGTTATAGATTCACTCTGTCACCATCCTCTTCATTTAATAAATTTATATATATAATTATATATCAAGAGAATTTCTATTTTTTTATACATAATTTATATTTTTATTTTACTTCTTATAATATAATAATTTTTAGAGGGTTATTTTTGAATTTAATTAATAAAACTTAATTATAGTTAATAAATTAAGAAAATGGTAAATTAAAATGTAATTTTTGAATTATTTTTATAATATTAAATATCAGTAGTTTTATTTTCAATAATTTAGCAATTAATATAATTTATATTGTTTTGTTTCTATTTTTTTATACATAATTTATATTTTTATTTTACTTCTTATAATATAATAATTTTTAGAGGGTTATTTTTGAATTTAATTAATAAAACTTAATTATAGTTAATAAATTAAGAAAATGGTAATTAAAATGTAATTTTTGAATTATTTTTATAATATTAAATATCAGTAGTTTTATTTTCAATAATTTAGCAATTAATATAATTTATATTGTTTTGTGGAATCATAATGCAAAATTTGATACAAACAAAAATAAAAAAAAATGCGTCAACTAAAATAATCTATAATATTGTTTTGAATTTATTACATTAGATTAAACATATTTTTAGTATTTTCTCATTTTAAATTTTAAATATAGTACAGTTACAACGATTACGTGATGAGAAAAATTATATATAAAAGGTTACATATACACACTAGGATTCAATAAATCTATGTTCTTATTAATTCAATAAAAGAGTAAAGAGAAAGTTAATCTTTTTTACTTGTGTTGATAACATTCAGGATTTAGGTTTAATAAGTTTTAAAATAGTATAAAAAATTAAAAGTTGTATTATTTTTACTTAATAAAAAAAGTGACATATTGATTTCTGGATTATAAGTTGTAATGTTATCATGTTCGTTAACACTTCATTATGTATTGAATATTTTTTTAGTTTTGACTTTATTTTGTTAAAGAAAAACGAAGTCAATATTTATGAATCGAAATAGGGTGAATTGGTTATAGAATCAAAGAGACATATATAAGGACTAAATTGAAATCAAAATAATAATATTTGACCGTGACATTGACATGTGACATTATTTTGTTATACAGTACTGATAGTGTCACGTGACACACTAAAGACCTGACACATTAAAGCCCACGCTAACGGACCACCCACTAATTTCTTGATTCACGCACGAGACCACTAATATTTTGTCCCACGCACGAGATGAATATACCTTGACGTGAGAGGTGTGTTGGAAGTCCTACATCGACTAGAGATAAGGCAAACATCACCTTACAAATTAGTTTTGTAGAGTTGAGTTAGGCTTAAAGCCAACTTCTAACATTGTTTCTTATGATTTTAGCACTTTAAAAAGCATTGTTTTTTTTTATTATATACATATATATTTATTTATTTATTGTGTTATCTGCTTTTATTTATAGTATGATTTAATGCTAGGATGTACCATTCTCCGAGTTGCACTTTTCTCTATATTTTCCAGTATGATGACAGCAACAAACTGGTCGCCTGGTGAAGTTCTTCTTGCTAGGTTTAATGCATGTAGACAAAATCTAGCAAATATAGATTATGTGAGTCAAGTTTGCATAGGTATAATTGTATATTAACAATTAGATTTAGAAAACACACACAAATTTATAATTTCTTTTGGGGTTATGGGGAGAGACTAAACAAAAGTTTAGGATGAGATGATGTTCCCTTTTCTAAATTCAATATGCCGTAAGCCTTAGTAGCATCAAACACAATGCAGTTCAATCCTGCAAATGAAGAGATCATAAATTTGTTTTCAAAGGATTTTTGCTCTGCCTTTTGACATTGTTATTTTAGTTTGAGGGATACATTTTTATAGACCTCTCAAATCCCCACCCTTGTATTTCCTAATAATGTTGTATGGCATCCTTCACGTGCTAGAAATTGATAATATGGTAGCCAGAGAAAATGCAGCGGCCACCTTTTTCAGCCTTTGTACAGTGATGAGAACAGAGTAGCAATTGGTGTATTAGTTACTCCTTTTTGCGAGGGAAGTCCAAGAGGAAAGTTGGATGCTACAAAAGCACTTTTCAATCTTTGTTTATCTCAAAAAAATAAAGGATGGACAAAAGTTGGATTGTTTTCAATCTTTGTTTACATTAAGAAAAATGATATTTTAACTCACATTTTTTGACCCAGTTTTAACCTAGTCTCATCATCCTTAGATCATCTATTTTAATCTTTTGTAGTGATGTGATGTGATGGTCTAAGGGTGATGAGAGTGATAGGTTAAAAGTGGGTAAAAAAAGTGAATTAAAATATCATTATCCTTATATTAATTTACCTTGAAGATGTAAACTCTCTTCTTTGCTCAGTTAATAATGTTATATTTAGAATACATACCAAAACTTAAGAACATTTGCATTTTTATCATTTTTCAATGTCTTATGATTTGTGTAGCAGCTAGGATTTGAAATTCCTGGAAAGTAAAAGGGTAGGACTTAAAACTCTTGGAAAATAGAAATAATGAGGATTCGAACTACTAGTAACTTACAATGGTTATGAATCTGCAAGAAAATTATACTTTTCTAAAGTTACTCAAAATTGCTGGTAATTTATTAGTTACACTGATTTTATTAGGAAAAAGTCAAACTGTGGATAGGGGGTTAAAACCTCCAAAAACGCCAAATATAACTCTAGTTAGAACCATTTTTTGTTGTAGTGAGTGTTGGTGGGTGTGTGTGCGGGTAAACGTCTGCGTGAGTGTGTGTGGATGCATGTGTGTGTATGTGGGTGTGTATGTGTGAATACGTGTGCGTACATGTGTGCATATGTTATAATACAAATTTTTAAAAAAATACGAACACACTATTAGAAAAAAGTAATTTAGTCACCAAAAGAATATGATCGCAAATTGTGACTGAAATAGCCACCGATTTATATCAATCTCAAATTAGTCACCGAAACAGTAACCAAATTGTTTGTTAGAGACACTAGTTTATTTAGCGACGAGATTGTAAGTGTACACAAGTGCGACAAAATATGTGTTTCCGCTAGTATTAATAAAATAAATAAGTCATTCATAAGTTATTTTATCAATTAAATATAATATAAAATAAAAGTTGTATATTTTATAAAATTTATTATATTTTTTTGTTTTGCAAAATTGTTTACGATCGAAAAGGAAGTACTTACATAATCAGTTTCATAGAAAAAAGCAATTAATTTTTTTTATGAGAAATTTCATGAAAATTTAAAATTTGTAAAAATTTACATAAAAAATTTAAATTTGTGATAAAATGTATTTGTGATTTTTTAAATTGATTTTTTTTTTCGAGAAAATTTGTTATAATTTTTTTTTACATAAAAATTTGTTGAGATAGAAATCTACACGAGAGACTATGTGAAATACGAATAATTCAAAAACTGTGTTTATCTTTTCAGTTAAATTTTCTGATGAAAATTATAATCATAACACAAATTGATAACATTAAAACCTAAAGTATGGAAATTGGTTGCAAGGAAATTTGGTATGGGAAAAGAAAATGGCCCAAACATCTTAGTCAAACAAAGAGATAACTGACAATGTTTACAAAATTCAAATAGAACATTGTTTTGTTAAATCATTGTGGGATTACATATGTAGCGAAAACCACCTTCCTTCGGTGAAGGAAATGGAGAACGGAGAAGACGAAGAAGAATCTTCCTCCCCAACTACCACCTATGCCAATTGCAATGTTGGTGCGGTATCAGTAACAATGTCCGAACATTGACTCCAATTTTAGTTATCAATTTAGATATTAATTATTTATCATATAAATTATATTAATTATTAATAATTCTTTTAATAAATTATTATTTAAATTCATCATTACAATAATTAATAATTTGTTATCACTAAAATTAATTATCATTTAATATTTTTCTTGTAATATATATATATATATATATATATATATATTCTCCAATATGATAATTTTAAATTAACCATTATTAGGATTATTTATTTTGAAATTTATAAAGAATTCTGATATTGTAATTCTGGACGACAAACTAATTAAGAAAATATTTTTATTAAATGAAGGAAATAAATATAAACAAATTTTAAATCGAGAATAACAAAATTCAAATTTCATTTTCCAAGGTTAAACGAGTCGTACTTTTGAAGGAAATTTATGACATGATATCTGATTACTAATTCCGGATTAAGATTATCTTCTGCTTGAACGGTAATCATGCGTAAAAAACTTAATTACACTATGTTTGTGTAAATGACTAAGTTTGACCTAGTTTCCTTAATCAGCACAAAACGAAAAACACGAAAAGTATCAAGACTTTCGAAGAAGTATTAAGAAGTAATATATACATCTTTCGCATCGCATGCACCCACCTAACGTCTTTGGTTAAATGGATCATGCATCTATTTTTAAGTTCAACTTCGTCAAAGTTTGGTCGAGACAATTGCCAACTTTTTATATATTTTTTTTCTATTCCGGATAAGATAAAAAAATATTTTTAACATTATTTTAGTAAACTTTAACATCAATTATTTTAATTTAAAATTGATAGAAAAAAAATAGATGACTGATGGACAAAGAAAGTTAAAAGACTAATAAAGATTATAAAAAATTGTAAAACATAGGACTATAAAAGGGATTTAATTCGACTTACTGTTTATTAAGGGTTAAGATAAAAATAAGTCAACTTAATACAATGATTTTTTCCATGAGTAAGAATTTTGTGATAGTAAACACATGTTATGATAATGACATTAAATTTTTATATTATAATAAATAAAATATATTTATATAATTGTGATAGTAAAATTTAATATATATATATATATATATATATATATATATATATGAAAATAAGTTAAAATAAAAATAATTATATAAAAAGTCATAAAAATAATATTCTATATGATAAAATTATATATATATATATATGAAAATAACTTAAAATAAAAATAATTATATAAAAAGTCATAAAAATAATATTCTATATGATAAAAGTACATAACAAATAAAAATAGGTAAGATCAAATGTGTGTTTATAAACAATTTGATATATCATTGAACGATCAACACAAATAACAAACACAAAATGTATAATGAATGGTACGATAACATGAAGAGTATTTTGAAAATATGAGAAATTTTTTAGATTTGGAAAGTCGAGCCATCGAAAAATAATAAAAATTATTTTAACAAAACAAAATTTTTTCAAATAAAACAAAAATTAAAAATAATTTTGTATTTTATAACCTGGTAAATGGAAGATTTACACAATTGAAAATTAAATTAATAGTCAAATATTTTTCAATGAAAAAAATTAGGGTTAAATATGTTTTTGGTCCCTTAACTTTCACTGAATTTTGGAATTAGTCCATTTCAAAACTTTGGACCAATTTAGTCCTTCATCTTTCGAAATATGTGAATTTAGTCATTTTAATCAAATTTTGTTATATTTATTTGATGTTTCGTACACATTTAAGGATTGTATTTGAGTTATTTATACTGTTTGACACATTTTTACTTTAATGTTAAGTCAAATACTATTATGAAACGTGCTTGAAATGTCAAATAAACTTATAATGAATAAATTTTGTAATATAAAACAAATCAAATAGTAAGAAGAAAAAAAAATTATAACGAAAGAAAAGAAGTTATATATAAATATAT
>Ga0214542_1010333_pt1 | contig 13700 bp, 6 predicted proteins | sample CNSS1metaG_FD_160096 | JGI IMG/M metagenome (GOLD analysis project Ga0214542, IMG submission 160096) | Root nodule microbial communities from cowpea collected in UCLA plant growth center, Los Angeles, California, USA - CNSS1 | ecosystem: Host-associated > Plants > Roots > Nodule | place: USA...
TATATATTTTTTTCATATATATATATATATATATATATATATATATATATATATATATATATATATATTTATATATATATATATATATATATATATATATATATATTCCGCTGTTTCAAACAAGGTTTTTTTTCTCTATTTTTTTCCCTATTTTTCCCTGCCCGCTTTTAGCTGTAACAAACGAAAAGTAATGTTATGTTTGATTAAAAGTTCAAACGCTATTTAAAAAGTTGTTGCCTAATAAATAACTTTCTAATTTCATAAATAGTGAATAAAAAAAAGTACCTCAAATAGGGAAAGCTGGAGGCAAAATCAGAACTATAAATTACAGTTCCTGGGGCAGCATTTTAAGAAAATATGCATGTCTCGGGACAGTATATTATCACAAATCTCTGAAAAATATGTTATGTAATGTATGCATGAGTCATGTCAACTTTAACTTAGTTCAAAAGCTGTTCTGTTTAGAACAACACTGTGACTAACCATTCATTAATAACAATATAGAAATACAAGTTTTGAAGACGGTGCGATCGGTGATTTTTAACAAACTCTTCATAGTAGCCCAAGTTAAGCCCGATAAAGGAAAAAGAATTTAGCGATGAACTTCAATAATATTCTATTTCCCACATCCAAATGCATTAGTTTAGGGCTTTTCAATTTGATAAACAAAATCATTTTCAGATTTCTTTTTTTTTTTAGTTTTCATAATTATTGTCACTTTCCTTTCAATTTATGTCTTATTTTTACATGTTTACTGTAAAATAATAAAAACAATGTTCTATTGTTTTCATAATTGATTATATAAATACTTGTTAATGAAAATAAAATAAAAGTAAAATATGTTTTTTCTTTTGTAATTATTAGTAGAATAAAACTTCTCAATCATTGACGGAGGAGCCTTACTTTTTTGCAGTTTTAAGAGAAATCAACTTTTGGTGTGGCCAGTTGGGTGCAGAATAGCAATTTTCCTAAAGTAATTAAGTGACGAAAATTAGGGGTTTTCAATTGTTTCTGGCTGTCTGGCTATATCTTGAAACAACAACATAAACATAATATGTCCAAATCATTATTACTTTATGATTATGAGCGGGCCAGTCACAAAACAAGCCTTAAGGAAAAGGAAAAAGAAGGGGTAAAAAAATATAGGAGTTGTAACTATAGTAACTCCACTCCAAACAAAAGAGCCTTTACCCTTCATATGTGTGACCTATAGTATCTGTTATCCAAAAGGGTTTTAGGGAAAATTTGTCCACTGAATAAATGGCTTCAGTGCTGCTCTATAAACGAAACAATCCAACCTATCAAAACCAACACAGTTATCTCGAACAGACAATTCTCCCAAGCTAAGAATTAACTATTAATGGTATTAGCTTTTAATTTTTTTTTCACAGATTCATTCATTAACAAACAAACAAATCAGACTGTGGGGAACAATGGCATTTAAATACTAATAATGGGTTTATGAGTAAAATATATGTCTTAAAGAAAGGGAAACACTAGGTCTTAACAATTGCTTTTATGTTAATTGAAAGGAACAAGCAGACCTGCACAGCTACCAAGATTTATATATATGAGTAAAAAGTTTATTTTAATAGGGGAAAAAACTATTTCTAGCTTTCTTTTGCATGATAATTACACATGGGGATCCATCTAAAGTTGATATTTTCTACAAATGACCAATTACATGCTACTCTTGAAATACTAATTAAAGGATGGTTTTGTTCAGCTGAATAAGTATCACTCTGCAATTCTTAATATGGCAAACATGATTCATCAGATATGACAAATACTTCAGCAACATCATGCCTAAGAATTGAGAAGTAAGGATTATTTTGAACTATTTCAAAAGTATTCTTCAAATTATCGTGAATTTAAATCAATAAAAAAATATTATAATTAAGACAACAAATGTTTAATTGTGTAGTACAAAAGATGTTTGTTAAGAACATATTTCAGAGAAATTTGCAGGAACTAATATTCGTTTGATGAGAAAAGAAACTGAATCTTGAACATTTTGAAAAACAATTACCCTTCAACAAATTACCCTACCCCGACCTCTTTAATTCATATAATTAGCGTTCGTATGATTATATAATGAGAGTTTGCTATTTTTTTTTTCTTTCAATGATAAAAAAAAAAGAGAGAAAGGGGGTGGATGGAGAATTGGAAAAACCCTAGCAAGGGTCCCTGCACCCCAATTAATAGAAGAAAACAACCGAACCCTTCACAGGGTTCAGAATTTCAGGGATTCAGTACGTAAGTTTGTAGAATACTAAAAAAAAACCTGGACACAAGTAGCAACATGATGGAAAAGAAAAATCTAGGAATGGAATATGAGAATGAAAAATGGATAATTAATATGAAAGAGAGATGAGAGAGAAAGAGGGAAATTACTCAGTGCTACTGTACTGAAAAAGCTTGCCACGACTGGAGAAGATGATAAGAGCGATTTCAGCATCGCACAGCACAGATAACTCGAAGGCTTTCTTGAGCAAACCGTTTCTGCGCTTGGAGAAGGTTACTTGGCGATTGATCTTGTTCTGTATTCTCTCCAGAACCACCTTCCCTCTTCCCATGCTTCGTTCTTGATCTTTCTCTGCACCTCGCTCTCACCCTTTTCACACCTCTTTCTCTCTCTATGTCGCATACAATAAATTAATTAATAAGGGATGTAAAGAAAGGCACATGCATAACATATAGAGTACTATAATATATGCTCCCTCTATCTAACAACTATTTATATTTTTACCGCACCAAATCCAAAATAGAGTGGTATATGGTTGTTGCGAGGGCAACATCAAGCAATTATAGTGCCTATGAAGATAATATTGGTGAAAAGAAAACAGCGATACACGTGTCGATCAGCATCCATAGAATTTTACCATAAGCTTCATTTTCATGAGGACATAATATCATAGCCATCGAAATTTTTGAGGCCATGCTTCCCATTAACTGAGCTTGTAGAGTGAGTCTACGTTCGTCGTGTGGATTCCCATTTTGCGGACACAGAGTCAATTCAATCAAATCAAGTTTTCAACTTTCTTCTTTATAGATAAATTGTTATTATTATCGTTATTGGGATTATAATATATTAGACACTAGATAGGCGTAGGATATATAGCAGGGTTTTTAAGTTGTAGGTCCAGTCACAGTTAGATGGCCACGTTTCAGAACCCTAGTGGCTATTCCACCTTGTAACTTAATTATCCGTTCGTTTGTGTCGTGTGAAAGAGACCACCACCCTTTCCAGGGTCGACACGTTGCACGCCCATGGTCTAGTGCTGTTGCAGAGATGGAACACCTTCATGCGAGGCCAAAATTTAAAATACTAACATTATTTTTCTCATTTTTGTCCTCCCTAATCCCACAACCATCTTTTACTTTATCAAAATCAAATCATTTTTTTTTTAATTTTAATTAACCACATAATGCTAAAATCATATGCCTTAGTTGCTTCACTCCATCTCCGTCTTAATTCTTCAAAACAAAAAATTGTCTGCCTTAATCATTTGGATTTCGACAACTGTTTTGCACCCGTGGCTCACGACGAAAAAGTTATAATTTAATTTGACAGGCAAGACTTTTATAAAATATTCTCATAAAATGTTATTTTACATTAAATTGATGTTAGCGTAACACGTTATTTATTTTGTTTCAGGTTTTATTGCGACAGTGAGTTGTTGCAATGAGAACTTGCATGAATAATTTTAAAGATTTTATATTGGTTACTTGATATATTTGTAAATGTATAATATATAAAGTAGGGGATTTTAATATTCATAATTAATCGATCAAAACCTTAAATTCTAAAAAGTTATTTTACATCGAAAATTTGGATTCCCTGCTAGATTCTAGATTCGTTGTAGAATATAATTAATATAGAATAAATAGCTCGAAAATTATGATTGAAGTAAAGTACGAAGTTTTAAATTAAGTATAAATAAAGAATGTTGTGTCTTTTTTTTTTAGAAAAATAAGGTTCTGATTTAAGTATTTTTTGTTATAAATAATTTTTTCAGAAACTAGATAATGTGGAATAATCTCATTTGAATTTTCCTAAATTTCCATCAAAACTAATGGTTCATCTCAGTTAAATTAATACTAAAAGTTCAACCACACACATCTTAGCTTAATAAATCTCAAAAGTAAAACATCATAACTAACATTTTCCAATATACAAAATATAAACTCGTAACAAATTTTTTCAGTGTGCCATGTGGTTAATGGCTTATATCGTATGTAAAAAGGTTATATATATATATATATATATATATATATATATATATATCAATCTTTTATTGTAGAAAAATTAAAATTGTAATGACATAATTAATTAAGAAAACTTAAAAGTATTTATCTTTTCTTAAGAATCCTTGATACTATATAAGTTATGGTCTACATTTAATGCATGTTATGATATTCAATTTTCTTGTTACTTGCACTTACAGAGATCAATCTTAACTAACTTAACTCTTTTAAAAACTAATAAAAGCTATTGTAATATTTAATGAAAAGATAAATATCATAGGATAAATTCAATGAAACTTAATTATGTGATGATGACATTGATTTATTGGCTAAGATATTGCATATGTTCATGTAATTGATAAAAGTAAAAATAATTGATAATTATTATGAGTGAAAAAAAAACATTATTTTTTAATTAAACCATTTTTTTACTACAATTTTTAAGTGTTGAACTTTTTATGCAATGGATAAAATCATATATCAATATTATCTTAGACAAAATAACCATTAATTGGTAATGTGACATGAATGAGACATGTTGATCAATGACAACACCAAGTGAGTTGTACTTGCACAGAGTAAAGTAGTTATTAAATATTTTGTTGGGATTCATTAATTGAATTTATGTCTCGTATTTTATTTTATTCTATTTTTTTTACAAATCAAAATTTAAATAATTCATACAAACTAACATTAGTGCGTTGAAGGAATTTGACATCAATTTTTTTTTATCATTATAGTTGGGTTCTATAATTGAAGTATATATAGATGAGGTAAAAAAGGGAAAGTTTAAAATTCGATTCTCAATTGAAACCTCCGGTTCATAAATAGATTTCGATTGGCACACAACTGAAAAATAAAATAATTAATAAATATATAAATAAAAACAATAGGTTTTTGCCAAACAGAAACAAGAACAAGGATGAGAGTAAGAACGAGAGAGACCAAGACCAACCACTCAAACATGAACAACCAATCAGGACAATAATAATGATATGGCAAATCAAAAACATGAACCTACAATGTTACAATCCCCTAATGCTAAAAGATGACAATGATTACCAATACAACGACGACACCAAAACAAGAAGAAAAACAACATCGGGAGAAGGAAGAGAAAAATAAGAACGAAAGAAAAAGATAAACAATAAATGAGAAGGGAGATAAATAATAATAATAATAATAAAGACGAAAATGAACCTCGACAAATATTATAATGCAAAAAAACATGAAATTGCAACGATGATAAGAAGAATGCAGCAACATTGTGCAACAGGACATTTCGCGGCTTGTACAATCTCACAAACTTATCATGTGCCAATGATTATAGGCTTCAATTATTGGTTAAACCAAAACCTATACCTAATTCACAAGTATAGTCTTTCAACACACGTGACAATTTTGAAAATATTTGCACAACTATAAACTTTAATTTTAAAGTAAATGAAGCGTAATTGATATAGTATTCGGTTCTTCAAAGAACTGAAGCATATAATTGTACAAATAAATTAAAAAATGTCACCAAGTTTGAAATGCTTCATTGACAAAAATTGAACCTTATTAAATGAAGTTAAATAATTTTTTGCACTGGTATAATATTTCTTATGTCTAGGTTAACTAATTTATATGCCTACATTGTTTACATAAATATCAGTTAGAGTGTATACATCATTCACAGCTGTATAATGAAAATGAACATATAATTATAATATACTTACATAATCTGTAATTGTATTGCAATGTTTAACACATGATTGATTACCTTATTATTTTAAAGGTATCTTATATGTGTATATACCATGATATATAACATTGTCCACACCTCCAAAAGATAGTATAACTGTTTTATTTTTTATTTTTGTCTCCTTGTCACACCTAACACAAATAAACACCGGAATTATGAAGTACTATAAATAAGAAAAAAAAAGTCATATATACATGTTTTTTTCTTGAAATATCTTTAGCTATATGCGTAAGACATGCAATAAATATCTAACGTTTATATCTCTAGTTTTTTGTCATTCTTTTCAAATTAGACTACATGATTATAGAATGTATGGCTGACTTTCCCAACTGTACTTTCTCAATAATCACTAAATACGAATAAAATTTTATAAGAAATGACAAACACCATAGGAGATATTTATGTGTCTCTTCCTCTGATACGTCAACAATAACATAACTACTATTTTTAAAATCTCAATTAAATAGAATTTTTGTCTTTTAAGCAATTTGTTTTACTTAATTTAGTAAGATTATTATTTAATATTTTAAAATCTTTCTGAATACTCACACTACCTTTTAATACTTTTTTATATTGTAATTGAATATACTTAATTATTGGTTTCACTTTAAATGATTTAATTTTGCCTTTGAAGTTCTCATAGTTTAAAAACTCATTTATATCCAATTTCTTTGTTTAAAAACTTGTTTATTGTAAGTTAACAAACTATCCAAAATTGTTTTTTTTTTTTAAATTCCGCATATCTATTCACTCTGAAAAAATTATATTCTTTAAATCAACTCCCCTTTAATTATCGGATTTTTTTTTTTTAGATTCTGAGATAAATAATGTATTCCTCGCCCATAACAAACCACCTTAGTTTTCACTATCCATCTTATATGACTAAACTCGACTAGTTTAATTGAACTACATCTTTTAACACATGTATTTTCATGTTGTCATCAAAATTTAAAAACAACACTACTCATTATTTTTTTATTTTAATTTAAAAGTAACATCCTAGGAGTGACAACGGATTGAGTTGGACAGAGATAATGTCCACTCACAACAACAAAAATTCACTTGTTACCCGCCTCGCTATCCGCACGGATACCTGTTTAAAAAATACCCACAGGTATTTTAAAATCTGCAGGTACCTGTGGATACCCGCAAATATTAAAAAAAATATTTTATAAATATTTAAAATTAAATTTAAATAAAATTACAAAAAATGTAAAATTAAATATAAATTTAATTTAGTTTAATAAAATGTAATTTTAATTTTAATTTTAATTAAATTTAACTTAATAAAACATAAATTTAATTGTTTACAGGTAACGGGTACCCGCAGCTATGGATAGTATGATACCCGCATCCGACTTGTTATAAGAGATATTAAAATACCAGCTACCCACGAATACTAACTACACATCACAAATTTTATCCGCTGATACCCACGTGTACATGATATTTTTGCCATCTCCTTCTTTCCTCTCAATAGTAAGATATATTTTCAAATTTTCAAATTAATATTTGATATTTTGGAAATTTGCATCTATCTTTTTATAAGGTCACTTAATTAAAATCACACTTACACTCAATTATAAAATAAATACGCATTTTTATTATATTTTTAGTAAACTAATGTTTATATATATTTTTAAATTTAAAATTTATCTTTAGATTTTTTAAATACTAACATTTTTTATATTTTCACTAAAACGAAATTTATCTTCTTTATTTTTTGTAAATAAAAATAGAATGATTTAACTACCAGAAATTATTTTCTTATTCTAGTAATTTTAGAAAGGAACGTCTCACACATTTATAAGATGAACTATGGAGTGGGGAATCATATATTTTATAATTATTTATTCGTTTAATATTTACATAAATTTCTAAAAAAACAAATTTTTATATTTTATAAAGAAGTTAATATTCAGGGAAAAATGATTGTTTTATTATTTTTCATAATGCATTCTTTTGGAAGTCTCTGTTCCGAAATCTAAGGTCGAAAAATATGAAACCAAACAAAACGAAACGAGCAGTAGTTCATGCTTTCTCGACATACTTCATGCTCAACAATTTCAAATCACTACCATCACCATCATCAAAATTCGATGAAATATTTCTACTTTGATTCTTGACGGAGAAAAACCACAGGGAAAGAAAACTATCAAAGAAGGAAAGACAAGTTTTCAAAGAAAAATGCCGAGGAAAATGGGTCAACCTTATAGGGGGTGCAGGAAGCATAATCTTTTGATATTCTTCCATCTGTTTTTGGTCAAGGTCATTTCTTCCCGTACTTTTATAATTTCAACTTGCACCTCCATAATCTTTTTTATTCAATATGTAAAATTATATTTTAAATTATGCATTTTAAAATATAAAATTTATATCACTTTTTATTGTATAATTCATAATACAATTTTTATATTTTGAATTATATTTATCAAAATGCAATTTTATATTTCAAATTATACATTCTAAAATATAAAATAAAATATATTTTAAATTATATAATATATTTCAAATGTAAAATTTATGGTGTAAATGACAAAAATAAAAAAATTTATGAGAGTTTCAGAAATAAGTTTCCCGTAACGAGCTAGGAAAGGCAGAAGTCTCTTAGCCCAAATGAAGCCCATATACTGGCCCAAAGCAAGCCAATTTTTGTAATTATTTCAATGTCGGTGGTTAAGTTTCATTTTTGTTCTCCCACCACCGCTATCCACGGCGACGACCACTTTGCGGATCGCCGGCAGGGTCCTTAGGCACACCCTCAGCCGAAGTCACCCTTCCAATTCCTAGTTCATCACTGAAGCTGAAGCGTACACTTGATGCGTTGAATCCGCAGGATATCAAGAGCAGAGTTGTTGAATCTTAACCATGAGGAGGTACGGTTCGATAACGCTTCTATGTTGAGTTTCTTTTTGAATTAAACCGTCGATTTTTTTGCTTTTTGTAGAGCTGGCTTCCACAGGCAGCATGGGAGGCACGCTGGAGGCTCAGGAATGAAAGGAATGATTGTGAAGTTATCTCTTGCTGCTGTAGTGCTCTTGATCTGCACGCTCTCCTTGTTTTTCTCCTCAACAGGAACTTCGAATGTTCAATCCAGCTATCGCTCCGAGGTTCTTGCAAATTATTGAGTTCATATTATTTACTCGCTGAACGTATTAATCGAAGAAAATTCGTTCAGCATCTTTATACATTTTCTTTTTGTGAAATGAAATTTGTACTTATATGATGTTATTAGACGATTTGTTATTCATATTTCGTTCGGTGTTAATCAGATCCATGTAGAAGAGCTATGGAGCAACGCTGATTCTGGCGGTTGGCGGCCATCGTCTGCTCCGCGAACTCATTGGCCTCGTATCTATCTAATCTTGTAGTTACAGACTATTTCTGATACAATAGTGTTTTTTTTTTTCTGGATGTAACGTTCTTGAAGTTTCTGACGCTGTGTTTTATGTTTTGTCTTAGCTCCTCCGAATGAGAGCAATGGCTACTTGCGCGTTCGATGTAACGGTGGACTGAATCAACAGCGTAGTGCGGTTTGTACCTTTTTGCTCTTACTGTAAACTGTAGTGTACTTTTATGAATTGTGGGGATCATCTGTTGCTTTTTCTTTTGGTTTAGTGCTTTCACTCAAGCTGCAAATTATTTGCATTGCGTCTCTTATTAAGCTTGGTGAATTTAATGCTTCTGATATGATGAGGCTTCCTATGTGTATGGTGGTGGAATTCTGTATATATACTCGTTGATTTTGGTATACTGATACATTATTATTCCAATGTGTAGATCTCTAATGCTGTTCTTGCTGCACGGATCATGAATGCTACGCTAGTGCTACCCGAGTTGGATGCAAACTCTTTTTGGCATGACGACAGGTAACTGTCTTGACGCTTAATTCTTATCTGGTCTCTGAACTTCTACATTCCTTTACTTTTGGATTTGGAATTTTTTTTTTGGGACGAATAAAAAAGATACATTCTTTTTACTCCTTGAACATGAAGCCTTTTAGCTAATTTGTAGTGTCAAATTTGTCCTCCCTTTTTGTTTTAGTGCATCTTTGGTTTTACTTATTTTGAAGAAGAGTGCTAGCAACACTATTTTTAATACATTCCTCCTCAGGAAATCTTCATTATTGGTTAAATTTATTGGAAACTACAAAATCACAAGTACAACTCTTTAAATAAGAAGTAAGACCCAAATTTTTGTGATTTTCAATGTTTTCAATTGATAAAAAATAGATTTTGTTACTAGCATTTTTCTTTTGAAGTAATAATCACTTATTTGTCGCATCTTCGTAAGAGATTTTCGGAAAAACAAGTGATTATTTTCTTGGAAGTGTGTTGGAACTTAAACACAAGAGGAGAACATAACCGAAAAAACTAGTCCACGAGGTGGAAAAGCCTCAAGGCTTAAGTATCACATCAAGTAGCTCATCCTATTCAATATAAGACTCCTAACATTGCCACCCCTTAAGGACCGAAACTACGATGACTTTCACTTTATTGACACTAACTCAATGGTAGTTCTTATCTCTTTGACATGTTTTTTTATCTTTCAGTATTTCGTTTGCACTTTAATCCAACCAATAGGTAGGTCGTCCTTTCGGTACCATCAATTGTTAGGACTTAAGCACCATTGGTAGGACTTAAGCACAAGAGGAGAGTCTGATCCAAAAGTCTAATTCATTAAGTGGAAGAGACTCAAGGGTTAGTACCACTTATAATAGCTCATCATACTCAATATGCTAATCCTAACAGAAAAACTTCCCCAATTATGCGTTTAGTTGAAATAAATGTGCCTTTAGTGGAAGATACGAAAAAGGGGAACTACTTCTCACTATATCATTGAGAATGGTTTAATTGATTCTTAACTTTTTGTGGGTCATGGTCACACTGCACTTAATGGGTTCCTTTCTTTTTTTATTACATGCAGTGGTTTCTATGGTATTTATGATGTTGAGCATTTCATCAAAACACTGAGGTATGATGTTAAAATTGTGGAAAGCATTCCAGAAAATCAGAAAAATGGCAAAAAAAAGAAAATAAAGGCTTTTCAGGTAGGGTAATAATTTAGTCATCAATAAGTAGTTTGAAATTATTTCAATTTTCTGGATGATGTATGTTCAAATGTTATTTTGGCACAGATTCGTCCTCCTAGAGATGCTCCTATAAGTTGGTATACTAATGATGCTTTGAAGAAGATGAAGGAACATGGGGCAATCTATCTTACTCCCTTTTCACATCGCTTGGCTGAAGAAATTGACAATCCTGAGTACCAAAGGTTGAGGTGTAGAGTCAACTATCATGCTTTAAGATTCAAGCCACATATCATGAAGCTAAGTCAATCAATTGTTGACAAGCTTCGAACTCAAGGTCCCTTTATGTCTATACATCTTCGGTTTGAGATGGACATGTTAGCATTTGCTGGGTAAGTTATTTGGGTTGGACTGGACAATTATGTTTACATACTTTATATGGCTATATGTTTTTATTGACTTTAAATGCGACATAAATATTGTGTAAATGTTGTTTTTGTTTTGTACAATATCAAATGTTAAATGCATGTTTTTGTTTGATTTTAAGCAATGGATGTTTATGCCAAAGCTTTATAAAAAAACCATATATAATATCTGTGAGACTTTCCTCGTTATCTTTCTCAGAAACGAGGTACCCAGGACAGGACATAACAGTAATAACAATGATATGATGTGATGCAATGCACACGACAGAGCAGTAATAATCCATATTTATAATACTACTAGTCTGATATGTACTGCAATTGATGATCCAAAAATCTGTTTTTTGGTTCACAGTGAACTCAATCCCTCCTCTCTCAAAAGCTACATATAGAAAGCTTCTTCTAAATTACTTATGTTGAATATGGATGTGATTGCAGATGCTTTGATATATTTACACCCCAGGAGCAAAAGATTTTGAAAAAGTATCGACAAGAAAATTTTGCACCTAAAAGACTTGTCTATAATGAAAGAAGGGCTATTGGGAAATGCCCGTTGACTCCTGAGGAGGTAAACATTAGTTTTGCTTTGGTTGTTCTTTAATTTTTTCCCAGGGTCATTGTTAATAAACTAACCTTTACATGTATGCTGGTGATTACAAATTTCAAATTTGTTTAGAATTATGATATGATTTGAATGTTTCAATTCGCACACTTGAGTGTTTCTCATTGTAGGTTGGTCTTATTCTGCGCGCATTGGGTTTTGACAATTCGACTAGGATATATCTTGCAGCGGGTGAATTGTTTGGAGGGGAACGATTTATGAAACCATTTCGAAGTTTGTTCCCTCGACTTGAGAATCATTCTTCTGTGGAACACTCTGAAGAGCTGGCTGAAAACACTAGGGGATTGGCAGGTTCTGCTGTGGATTACATGGTCTGTCTTCTTTCTGACATTTTCATGCCAACTTATGATGGCCCTAGCAATTTTGCCAACAATCTGCTCGGACATCGTCTATATTATGGCTTCCGTACGACAATCCGACCTGATAGAAAATCTCTTGCCCCAATCTTCACCGATAGGGAGAATGGGCGGACAGCTGGTTTTGATGAAGCTGTTAGGAAAGTCATGCTCAGAACAAACTTTGGAGAACCTCATAAGCGTGTTTCTCCAGAGTCTTTCTATACTAATTCTTGGCCTGAATGCTTCTGCCAAACATCTGCAAAGAACCCTGCAGACAAATGTCCCCCAAATGACATTTTAAATATTATGAATGACGAATTAGAGAAAACAGAGACACACGCTAATTCTACCATATCTTGAACCTAGGTTGTGGCAGTAGACTAATGGTTCTTCAACTCCGAAGTAATGAACTTCTGTGGGCCTAGGGGAACATGAACGAATTCCTATTACTGGAACTCCAGATTTGCAGATGATCATTTTTGTCTTGTACTATTTATTCTACCGAGGGAATGTAGTTAAACAAGAGAGTTCGATATGCTGATTCGAATATTTACATTCTTTAGCTTCTTGTAGACTATAGGAAGAAGATCCCACTGATGGGTAAAGAGATGACTATGTTACCGGGCTTTACTTCTTAGGGAAAAGAAATCAAATTATAAATGTATTTGTTCACTTCTCTGCCTGAGAAAGGTACTCCAAAGTTAACTAGGGAATGATGAAAACTCTGGCAGATTTATTTAGATATTTGGAGTGCTGAAAAAATCAAAATGTGTTAAATTTATGGATTTATTTATCGGACAATGATATTTTAATCTATTTTTTTAACTTATTTCAATTATCACTAGATTTAATAAGTTTGAAATTTTGTCTTATTTCATTCTCGTGGAGTAATAAATATAATAATACTCATTCATGTACTAGTTCCTTTACGGATTCAAATGTTAAATAATTTGTGTGCAAAAGAATAGAAATCACATTAAAATTATTTAATGTTAAAAGAATTGAGAATTTTTTGTATGAAATTAAACATTTAAAATTGAGATATTTTTACGTGAAAAAAATAAAAAAAAATATTAAAGCAAAATTATTCAAATATTTATCTTAATGAAATTAAGGTTTATATTAATACATTATTCTTATTATTTAAAAAAATTAAGAAAAATATGTGATTGTTATAAAATAAAGGTAATAAGAGAGACAAAGGAGAGGAAGAATAGAGAATGAGAGAGTAGGGAGCAACTTTTGTTTTTATGTGTGTCTCATTACTGATAGGACGAGTCCTATTTATAGGTACAAT
>Ga0214542_1010335_pt1 | contig 13698 bp, 9 predicted proteins | sample CNSS1metaG_FD_160096 | JGI IMG/M metagenome (GOLD analysis project Ga0214542, IMG submission 160096) | Root nodule microbial communities from cowpea collected in UCLA plant growth center, Los Angeles, California, USA - CNSS1 | ecosystem: Host-associated > Plants > Roots > Nodule | place: USA...
AAATTAAAACCAATTTATTATTAACACAAAAATAAAAATAGATTGTACCCAAAATTTTCTACCAATATTCTTTGGAGTTCTTGCCATCCTCAAAGCAGCCATCTCTCTGCAACTACAAATCGGGGTTCACTCATTTCTCGTTGAACCACCAATAGTGCACGAAGTGATACAACACGGTTGTCTCCAACGATTACAACCAGAGGTAAAGGAAGAAGATTGGGACCGTAACATACCTATATAATGGGTAGGGATGGCAATTAGGGCCTGGCCCGCGAGCCCGGCCCGCAAGCCTGCAGAAAAAACGCGGGGCGGGCTAGGATAGTGAGCCCGCAGGCCCGCATAGGCCTACGGCCCGCACGGGCCGGCCCGCAAGCCCGCATAAAATTAAAAAAAAAAACTTGCACTTGTGTATATTAATTACTTCTTTTATGGAACTCTTGCATTAACATTTCAAATTCTTGTATAACTGGAAAAGACAAGTATTATGTAAATTTTAATATGCTAAAATTTAAAGAATACATTGTGTATGTCATAGTATGAATATGATGAAAATGTTGAATTATCAATTTATCATCTAATTCCCCAAAGTCTTTACTTAATTGTGTGAACTTCTTAAAGTTTCTCAATTTTTAAACATTGAAAGTTTTATCATAAAAAAAATAAAAAAAAAATAAAAAGCGGGTCAGCCCGTGGGCCCACGGGCCAACATATATGCGGGGTGGGCCAGAGTATGCGGCCCGCATAAAATGTGTGGGGCGGGGCGGGCCGACCCACGGTGTGCGGGGCGGGCCTAAACGGGGCGGGCCGGCCCGCATTGCCACCCCTAATAATGGGATTGCAGGAAGAAGAAGATTGCAGCAATACCAATTGGGAATGAAGGAACAAGATTGTCAAAACTCACCAACTGCCCAAACATTCCCTACCAAAACCCTAACTCACTTATTTATCCCCAAATATCTAATTAAGCCACATGTACAGTACACGTAATACACCCTAATACAAATTGTGTTACATGTACAATACTCCGTTAATGATTTAAACGGCGTTACAGAAAAGGATCAAATAAAACACAAATTACGAAAACGGCGTTACAGAGAAGATATTTTCATTTTCTCTGAAAATCGAATTATTTAAACTCGAAGATGAAAGTATCTTTGAGCATATCTCTGAATCCTTGTAAAGAGTACATGAGAGTATAAAATGGAAAGATACTCAGGGATGATGAAGAGACTCATGGAGATTTGATCTTTATCCAAACCACATTTTAATTTTACTTTTGTTGGAATCTTGAATGTTTGGTTGGTTGTTGAGGTAGACTACAGCACCAACCACCTCAAAATATGGTGTCTTTTTATTTCTAAATCTGGAAATACATGAAGTTGAAAAGACCTATAACAGAGGGTAAGTAGATCAACATTTGTGATATGAATCAGACATGGTCAACCTGCAAAGTGGTGCAGTACTTGTCACAGAGATTCGTCAACCAAAAGAAATGTCATTCATGCACAGTCGCAATGTAACATTGTTCAAAACTGTGTTATTTAAAACTCATTTTAGATTATGCATATGTTTCGCAAAATACTTCTCTTTTTCACTTTTTTTTTATTAAGAACATAATTATTTGACTTTCTTATGTATATTTGATAAAAAGAATTAACAATTTGCAATTTAGAACATTTTTTTAAATGTAACGTTAGAACATTTTTTTAAATGTAACGTTTTAAGTTTGACTATATTTGTTTTTATCTCCCTAATAAATAATTATATTTACTTTTATATATGATATTTTATAAGTATAAAATTTGTGTTTTTATTTTTACCTGTTCAAATATTTAAATACAAGAAAAGAAAACACAAATTTTCTTCTCTTAATAGTGAAATAAATAATAAATAAAGTATAATAGTATAAATTTAAAATAAAATATTAAATAAATAAAAATTTTAATAATTTAAAATGAAAATAAATACACAAACAAATATATATATATATATATATATATATATATATATATATATATATATATATATATATATATTTGTCCCCAATTTAGAAACCTTGAATTTGTATACTAGTATTAAGATAAATTTATTTCTCATTCTACTTTTTAAGTGGTGTACATTTTATAACAGATTTACTTCTACAAAATTTATTTTAATTCTTGTTTTTTATTTTTTGTACGTAACTTTAAAATTTATTATTGATTTTTTCTATGTCCACTATTTGCAAGTTTCGCACCTTAATGCACCTACTTTTGTTGCTTCTAAAAATGGTGTAGTTTATAAATGTTGAGACTCAATTAAAAAAATAAGTTACGGATTATGACTTATATAGAAAATAGATTATTAATGAGATATATTTAATAATTTATAGATATTTGAGAGATATATTGTTTTAATATTACAAATAAGATCTTTTGTGTGAATTATTTTATAATTATTATGTTAATTTTATAATCAGTATAGATCTAGAATAAGAGAAATATGTTTTTAAACAACTAATTTACCATGTCACTTAAATAGTAATAGATATAATATGTCTTTTATGTGTGTAAGAAATAGTTTAAGATAAATGAAGAATTGCCATTTTATTATTATAACAAAAAGCATCTAATCACTTATTATAAACAATTATTTCTAAAACTGGAATTTTTTCTAAGTTTCCTGGATGGTTATTTGTCTTTTTTAAGATAATTAAATATGCGAGATTTGATTGAAAAGAATATGAATATATGCTAGTCTAATATTATAATTATATCTTTGATTTTTTGAATAAGGTATTATATATCAGAGTTTTATTCATAAAGAAAATTGAATCAATTTTTTTTTTCATTAAAGTGTATGACTTTGTTACATGATGTTATTGATCTTTTAAACAAGGAAGAGATAGAAATAAATCTTTTATTTGAAGTGAGATAAACATAATCTCTCACTTAAACAATAACTTTAACTTCATGATAAGGATAAGGAAGTATAAGGCGGTTTAATGATAAAGTTGAAAGGAATGGTGGAAGAAGTTGTGTTTTTAACTCTAACACTCTAACACTTAAGAGATATAAGGTTAACTTAGTGAGTTTGAAAGATATGGTGAGAGAAATTATAAATTCAACTCTCTCTATTAACAAAATACTAACATTATAATAAGAATATGGAACCGTTGAATGTTGTATAAAATTGATTCTTTTATATATGAATGATTTAAAGACTTTAGATTGAGTTTGGATGAATTTAAAAGGATAAATAAACTAAAGTGGTTAAGGAAAGGAATAGTTATGTTTTTGTGTAATGTTGAAATGAGATGGGAATATATAAATAAATGAGATTCACAAGTAAATAAGATATCAATTAAAAATTTGTTATATTCAATTTTTGTTTTTGTTTGTACGTATTATTATATGCACCAAAGAAGGTCGATGTATATAATGGAATAAATGTAAGCCTAAGGAACTAACCTAAATGCTTTGAGTTTTTTTAGACATTCATCTTTAAAATAAATATTTATCTTCAGTCTCATTTTTATTTTCATCTCCATCCACGTCCCCATACTTAGGAGGTATGAAATTTTTATCTCCTTCCCTTATTGGATACTCATACATGCTCTTTTGTTGTTCAAAATATTAATTAGATAATTTTTTTTTACAAAAATAAAAATCACAACAAATAAAAACGTGATATTATCAAGTATTCAATATTAAAATGACACGCATTTTATTTTTTCTAATGCCAAATATCAATAAAAAGATTATAATTGTATAAATATCAAATAACAATTTGATAAAGTTAAAATAATTATAAAAAATGATAAAAGTGGTCAAATGTGTATTATAAATAAGTTAAAAAGTTAATATAATTCTTTTATATTTTCTAATAAAGTAAAGGTATTTTAATAAATTAAAATAAGGACGAATGTAAGAACCGAACAACTGATATCTACATATTTGTCCAACCTTCATAACCAATTTAAAAGATAGGGTATGAATGGTCATAGGAAGGAGTTGCACCTATGAGGTAGATTAGATCAAAAGGGTCTAAGAAAGGTTCAATTTGAAAGGCACAAAATAAGTCATTGTACCCTTAGTATGACTCTTCAAGTTAACTAAGAGCAAGAGTAAAATCCGATGAAGCTATACGCAGTGCAGTTGGAGGCATATTTAGACACTATTGAAGCAGAATATATGATAACTTATAAATTGTACATAAAGCGTTATGGTTGAGAAGCTTAGTTTCACAATTGCTTCGAATGAAATAACAATTGGAAACCACTGTGATTCATCGTCACAATCAGTGCAGTTTGTTTGAGCAAGAACCAAGTGCATCATGACATAACAAACAAAGCATGTGGATGTTAAAAATATCACTTCATCATAACTGTGATCAAAAGGGGGGGAGCTGCAGTGATTCAGAAAACAGTGACTGAGGATAATATTGCAGATATGCTTACAAAGGCATTGCCTCCTGAAAAATTATCTTTTACAATTACAATTGTTGAATGTTATCAGTTTAAGGTAATAGCCAAACCATACATGTTCTGTTTTTCATTCATTCAAGTAATGAAAACTTAGGTTTCTTCTATTCCAATATTTTCTCTATACTGTTTCTACCGATCTTCATTCATTAACGGTTGCCACATACAGAAGTCATCAACACACCAACTGAAGTAACCTAATCTTGCAGTTATTTCCTTTTTTTTCATTGTAAGAAAATATTCCACTTATTGGATTTGGTATCATGATTGTAGCATTTAAGGAGTGCATAATATCGCTTGGTAGGTAGGTCGTATAATATGAAGTCTTTCATTTTTTTCTTTTTTTTTCCAATGTGTAGAGTTTACCTACTATACTATAAACTCAAGAATCATTGGATTCAAGATTATATTTGAAGCATTTAAGACCACGCCAGTGCAACTGCAACATAAACTTGCCAACAAAATAAGATAGTAACGTCTTATTCACGTAATGAAAACTTTGAATATTTTGTGGTGCCAAAAATCTGTGAGTGGTGAAGAACAAATGAACAATGGACATGGCCCATATCTTTCCATTATTTAATAGTTGCTCTGGGAATGGATGAGGTGCATGGTCCACCAGACGTCATAAATGGTATTCCCTTGAATGTGGCCACCCCCTTGTCATCAGTGAAAAGATGCTGCATGGGCAAGGATCATGAGCTTGTGAACATCGTTACTTTCACTTCTAGTACAAAAATTAACCCTATGTTGGGTTGAGATGAAGGAAAGTGAGGGAAGAGAGGAAAATTTGAGATTTAAATTCAAAGGAAAAGTTTAAAATTTTGTTTCTAGAAATAAACTTTTCTTTATATTTTTCTTTCACTTTCTCTCCAACTAAAACAAAAGGGTGTTTTCTTTCCTCTCTATTTTCTTACCTCCCACTTTCATCCCCTTTCAGACAGAAACAGTGTTGGTTTAGAAACACACAGAGCAAAGAGTGCGAGGAAATTACCGGTGTTATCTTCTCCAGTTGTTTCTTTTTTGGGTTTAGCACATCCTCTGGCTTTCCATCAATCCTAAATTAGAACGACAAAGCATGGATAATCAATGACCTCAAGTGAATTACATCCAAAACACCAGAAAGCAACAAGTGCTACTAACTAAAATTTTAACGAAAAAGTTTATGGTAAGTGCTATACAGTTGTAACTAAAAGTAATAGCCAAAATACTATGCTGTGCCTCAAATATATATATATATATATATATATATATATATATATATATATATATATATATATTCATGTTTGATACTTCAGTTTGCCAGATGGCTGACATGTTAGATCCTTACATTAAATTCGATCTTATCATTCGTGAAAATTAAAGAGATGTCTCCAGACCCAATGAGAGGTGATTGGTATATTACAAAGTGATGAGATGCTTGGCAAACGATGATATGAAGAGGATGTATCAAAACTAAATATTACCAAACATAATGTCTCCGCTTTTCTACTGAGTCAATTCAATGTAAATTGATTCAGTTGAGGAGAATGAGAAATCAAATGGGTAAAAAATGTCATTATAGATAAGGAAAAGGCATATATTTTGGGTCATTAGAACCTGGCAATTAGCTTAAACAGATTGTGACCCACTAACACACCTGCTAAATGCCTAAACATTTCTAAAAGAATCATTTTTATCTAAAACTAGCTCACTTACGCAATGAAAAATAAAATCCTAAGCCCACATGACTTCATAGGTCCAAAAGTCCAAATAGGACCCAAAATTAATTACTTTTTCAAAAACCTAAAAATCCCAAGAAATTACCTACATTCAACCTAGAGGCTAAAATCTAAAGCACGGCAAGCCTACTTTGACCCGTTCATCACCAGCTTGTGTCAAGTTGGGCTAATCCATAGCAAATTGGCTTGTTACTGGGGAAATAGGTCAGAACACTTGCTGAGAGCCTGTGGTAAAAAAATCCACTTAAGGCCCAATTGGGTAGGCCTATTTGTCAAATAGTTCAGATCAAAGCTTTTCTAAAAGCTTATATAATAAAAAAGGTTATTGGAAAGGTCTTTATAACATATTTAAAAGAATGTCACCTAATTTAATAGACCTTCATTACAATGTAGGCATTTATATAGACATCAAAGCTAACACAAACTTTTAAAAGGTTAAATAAGGCCTTAAGAAACCCTCATCAAGTAAACCGATAAGTCTCATACCTTTGACTTAGAAAGTAAGTCAGGCTCGATCCTTATAAATCCTAATTTTACACAGCTGTTCCCACCATTATTGAAAGTAGCCAAATTTGGAAGGGACTATCCTGAGCTATGATACACCGATACTTCAATTTGTCTCATGTATCGTTGTTCGACACGTATGCGTGTCCGATACTTTAAGATATTTTTCCAATACTTATCAATGAAGTATCTAATCTGTAGAGTAATAATACTTTTGTGATGATACTAATTATAACTTTTTTATTTTCACAACTTTTAATACATTTGATTTTAATTTGTACTCACACAATCACAATCATATATTTATCATGTTTTTAATTTTGTATATTTTTCAATATGCATATATCACATGTCACATCCTATTATTTTTAAAATAAGCATATCAACATATAAGATATTTGTGCATCATAGCTTCTGAGCTACCACATAATTGGGTGCATTAGTGATATTCACTATAAAAATGTATATAAAGGATAGAACAAGTCACTCAAACATGAATACAAGACAAAATTTCCCATCTAAAACATTTTGAACACCTTACCCAGTAAAAGAAATGCGTTCCCCGATTTTTGCTCCTTCTGGAGGGATCAAGGGCTCCACAACAGTTGGCCCTTCATTCGAAGCACATAAGACCTGCCAAGAGAATTCAAATACAGATATAAGATCTCCTGACCATCATAAGCTATATACAACAAAACAATTTAACACATGCAGCAAGTATGAGAACCCATACCAGACCTTCAGATACCACATCCCGTAGTTTTCCAGGTTTCACATTTGTTATAAGTACAACACGACGATTCTGGATAGTGAAATCAAACAACAGGAACATAAGAAAGAGTTAATTGCAATTCAAAATGAATACAACTAACCATCACACTCAGTTGGGTAAGCTACATTACCGTCAACTCATCAGGACTGAAGTACTTTGCCAAACCGCTTACAACCTGCCGCACTTTGGCCTCCCCAACATCTATCTCCTCAACTAGCAAGCTGCATAATTAAAGTTCATTGATAACAATATTTACCTCAAACATCAAAACTACAGAAGCATTAAACATCATTACTGTCACTTTAACATGTTTATTGATAAAAAGCTTTTTCAATTAGTTTGTCAAATTACCTATCTGCAGATGGATGCTTCCATGCTTTGCGAATTAATCCTACTTGAATATTAAGCAAACTGACGCTAACTTCATTCTCCTTCCCAGCCACCTCTTTTTCAGCAGGTTTTGCCTTCGCTTTGTTAGGTTCTTTGTCTGCTGCTGTTGCCTTTCCCTTAATGTCCAAAAATAAATGTAATGAAAAGTAAAGCCAGAGTGAAGAAACTGTACAATGATGTATATACAAAAGTAGGAGTTTGTAATATATATCAGCATTTCTAATACTCAATCTTATGGAGTATAACATATATGTAGCTCTATCCAAATAAATATCAACGTTGAGGGAAAATCAAATAACGAGTGAAAAAATTATCACTTATCACGGTTTCCAATCTTGTACATCAAGAATTGTTAGTCTAATTTGGGATTTAAAGTCAATGTAATATACTTAGTTTCTGTCATTCGTTTCTTCTTCTGGTATGAAGTTAGTATCGTGAGCTTTGACTAAGATCAACTTTCAAATTTAAGAAAACAAAAAACAAAAAAGTGGTATGCATTATTACATATAGATGAAAATAGATGTCATACGTAACATGTAGATACCGGTTAACCAACACTTTTTTTCAGAAAAGGCTTTTAATCATTATCATACAGTCCATAACCCCGTACTGTCATGTCTAATCTAGGTAGTCTTCCTATGAAAAAATTAAAGCAATATCTGTGTGTATATATATATATAGGATTAGTACTGTTCATTGCCAAAAGAAATAGATTGGCTTACCTCAGATTTGTTTTTATCCTTGGATGGTTCTGTTTCTGACTTGCTGACATTCTTTATGCTTTGGTCAGTCTTTGATTTTAAATCAGCTTCCAGGACTCCAACAGCTTTTGTCACCTTGAAAAATCAATTTAACAAGATTTAATTACATAATCCCCACAATGTAAGTGAATTCTCATTTTAGTCCACGAAAGAAAAAGATTTAACAAAATGTTTTATTTCAATTGGAATTTGGGACCAAAATTTTCGAGAAAGGGTCGACTGCTACATTGGTAAATTGTTGGGCAATGTTGAATAACTTCTCAAAACCAATAAGATTTATTGTGAATTGGTCCCAATTAGTTATAAGAGAAAGTTCAGGAATATTTATACAAAGCTTAACCTATTTTTGACATATAATATTTCATTACTTTTATTAAATTGTTAGAATCTAAACAACAACCAAACATATACATCAAATTTAACTTGTTTAAATCCTCACTTTATTTTCCAAAATATTATAAATTGGTGTCTAAAATGACTACCACGGCATACATTGTGGATTACCATTATTTAGTACACAAGAAGAGAATAAAGAAGCAGTAAAGGAATTATGTCTCACCGGAGGCTCAAATCCAGGCTTCTGCAACAATATCTTCTCAAACAAACCTACAAATTCTTGCTTATTCTGATGAAAGAATAACAGTCAGAACAATAATAAATGGTCTAGTTACAAAAGTCGAGTCAAACTTAAATCGGTGTTTTTTTGGTGAACTCCACATGGCTAGACAACACACTACAAAACAAAGATATTATAAACACGTGACACAAAGCTTTGTTGATATATGGTCAACTTCGTAACGTGTGTAAAGCCAAAATAATGATTTAGAAATGGGTTTAAATTTGATGCAAGAATCTCAACAATTTAAAATTGGGGCCTTGTGGTCTTACATGGCTAATCTCCCATTGGAAACAAAGTCAGAAACATGAAAATGCATATAAAAGGAAAAATTCATTTATAATTATTGTTGGAGATCTTACATCAACTAGAAATATGATGAAATTTTAATATATAATAAGTACAAACCTCATCTTGCAAACCGTTTTTGTAGAATTGAATTAGGCCTAAATCTATTTTTTAAGATGGTATCAAAATATATCTTAACAAGGTTTATTGGATCTATTGTGTTACTCATTATCAAACTACTATCAAATCACCCACAAATATCTATCTCGTGCTTGAGATGTCTAGTCTTCAACATGAGAAATGTGTTGGAGATCTCAAATCAACTAGAGATATAGTCAAATTACAATATAAAAGTAGGTGCAAATTTCATCTTATAAATAAACTTTGTAAGGTTAAATTAGACTTAAATCCACTTTCTGCTAATAATGTAGAGGAGGTGTCATCTCAATGAATACACAATCTACTACTCAATTTATGATCTCTTCCATTTGTTGTAGATATGAAAGAAAAACATAAGTTTTCACCTATACCAACTACAGTCACGTATTCTGAAGATGCCCAACATTTACGGTGGAAGTAGCACCAAACAGCAGAAAATGTCACGTGTGACTGGCAACATAGCATAATATCTTACACATAAATAACCATGAACATAAGCATACATAAGGTGTAGTATTACCTGGATATAATCCATCCATCTCAACACATGTGACAGTTTTTCTTTGTCTGTATCTGAAAGGTTGACCTGGCAATAAGCAACCACAGATATCTAATTAAACCCTATATCTCTTGAATTATAACTCTTTAGTACAAAAGATGATTAAGATAACATACGTAAACAAGATGCTAGATATATATTCTACACAAATCAAGACTCTTACACAATTATACAGTTTGATATATGTTAAATGCACAAATTCTAACAAAACAAGAAAGAAAGACCAGTCACAAAAAAAAAAAAAAAAAACTGTGTGAACAACTATTTCAGTGCCAAGAATGTGACAATGCATACCAGGGAAGAATGAATCACTGAATAGACTATAACATCAGCTTCAGAGGGTTTCAATCCATTGCCCAGAACCACAGACTTTCCAGACAATTCATCATTTAATCTCTTGAGATTCTCAAAGCATGCATCATTGGCAACAGGGAAGGCTTCTGCAAATGATACCCACTTCAACACCTAAATTTGAAGCATATAACTCAGCAAAATTAACAGGAAAAGAACAAAACATACAAATGTTAGCATTATTACTCAAATGTGTTTAGAAATCTGGACTGTGACCAAATTTTGTAATCTCAACAAAGGAAGTATCTTTTCAAACGGAAACAAAAATTTTGGAGCTTAGGATTAAAAGCTTATAGTTTATATATTAGTTAGCCTTTATTTTTCCATTTGATACATAACAATTGATTAATACAAATACATAACCAACTACTACAAATAACCCCAAAACCATCCTGGTAATACTAGTATGAAAAAAAAAAAAAAAGAAAAACAACCAAAAAAAAAAAAAAAATAGTCAGGCAACCCAAGAAAAATAGATTATCTTAAAACCAAATAATGCCTAATATATCCAAACATTAAACCAAATAATAAGCTATTTTTTCACAAGTAATAAAAAAGACCCTTAGATTCCAACAACCACAGTTAGCGTTTGATGCTAATTCTGATCGATCAGAGCTTAACCACATGGACTATATACTTGCATTACAAACCCTAAGGAGAAGGGAATAAACAAGGAAACAGAAGCATGTGACACTAACGATATTTAATGGCTTAATCAATGTGAGTTAAAGCCAGGTTACCTCGTCAGTGTTATCAACCCCATGTCCAGATGCCTCTTTGATTTTCAAGTAAAGACTCTTAATATCACTGTCTAAACTTTCAGCTGGAACAACACTCTGCAAGCAAAAATAGAACAGCAGAATTTGCATCATCAGATGTATCATGCGCATAATGTTATTACCATATATCATCTAATCTCAGTTTCTAATTGGGAATTCCAAAAACATAAAACACCGTCCTGTGAAATCAAGTCAACAACTCAAAATTTTACTAAAGCAGCTAATTCTGGCGTCACAAAAAACGGATAATGCAGACAAGGTAAATGCAATGCAATCCTAAACCCCGAAACCATGCTGCATAAGTTTTGAAGTGATCAAACAGGAGTGACAAATTAGAAAAAAAAAAAAAAAAATTGGAGCAACGCATGCACTTACAGGATCCAATGAAAGGTACTTGCAGAGAGCCAAAACCACAGATTTTTTTCTACTGTCTGCGGAAGCCATATCTGATTAATGAAGAATGGTGCTGTTACTATCTATTATCCTTTCAGCTTCGACTTATATTTACTAACTCTCTTCACTGTAAGCTCAACTTTGCATTGCAGGGTTTAGGTTTAGGTTTTTGTCCCATTTCTCTGACATCTTTGTTTTACTAGGATGTTGTTCACTGTGAAAAACGGTGTCGTGTTAAGTTTCTTCAGATTTCCACTATGGTCCTGCTGATATGTCACAAGGCCCAATTTACATGGGGCTTTAAGGGAAGGTGCGTCACATTCTATTTAAGAGTATTTCTTTGTGCAACCCCATAATTTAAACCTGCACTCTCATAGGTGATGATGAAGGACTAGTTTGTTCTTATCTTCTCTACTTTTTCTTCCTCCGATCGGTTGTCTTTTTCAAAAGCTTATCTCATTGAAGAATACATTTAAAAATGTGTAATTCAAAATTTATTAAGATAATAAAATTATCTTTAAAATTATCTGAATGTGAATTATCACTTCATAAAAATTCTAGAGGAAAAGGAATAGAATTCAATTGAAAAAAAAAAAAACAAGACAATAACAAATGAACAAGAAATGACGGAAGCATAAAGGCACAAGAACATAAAGAAATTTGAATAAAACAAGTAAAAGACGGAGCAAATAAAAGAGGGAATGGGATGGGATGAGACACGCCACTTGGGGTTAGAAATGTCAACGGGCGGGTAGGGTACAGTAGCTTTTTCGTACTCTATCCGCTAGATAAATATTCGTCATGTATCTATATTTATATTCGTTGGATATCCGTTATGCGGATACCCGAATAATTTTTTAATATTCACGGGTACCGCAGGTATTTACAAAAAAATTAAGATAAATGATTAATAATATATTTTAATCATAAATTCAAATAAAATACAATAGATAACATTCATAAATCTCAAACAAAGTCTAAAAAACTCATTTAAATAGTGTTGAATGACAGTTTACAAAAAGATAATTTTTTTAAAAACTAATTGATAAAAAAATAACTCATTCAAAATCAATATGTTAATATTTTAATCATATTTTTTTATTTTTTTAATTTAAATTAGAGTATAGTGGGTACGGGTATCCACGGGTATGGATACTATGATACCCGTACCCGTCCCGTTAACATACGGGTATACAAACCCGTACCCGTTACCCGTGAGTATCCATTTACAATATATATTTCCTACCCTTGCGGGTTTTATCCGCAAATACCCGTAGGTACGAATTTTTTTGACATTCCTACTTGGGGTATTAGGCCACCCAAGATAAATGGTGGTTGTCATCACTTTAACCAAGGTTCAAGATAAGAACAAGAATAGAACACTCTTATAAGAGCAAAGCTCACAAAAACACATTAAGGTGTCTTCAAATAAACCTTAATCAACCATTTACAAGAGGTGGGAGAGCCTTATTAAATAGGCAATAAGAATAATTTCCTAGCAAAACTATAAAGATGGAGAGGACTACTTAGCAAAAGATAAAAGTTGTTTAGCAAATACAAAAATTATCTTTTAGAAAATCTTAATGATGAGGTAGAGGGAGAATATTGTCCACTCGTTACAAAATCTTCACAAAGGTAATCTCTCTATTCCAAGTGTCCATGTGGTCCTCCTTTATGATTATTTCCATGTCATCAAACTCGATGATCGAAAAGGAAATGAAAACTCGAGGATCACATCTCAATAAAAAATTATATTCTTAAATAGGTGCATCATTTAAAATGTTATAAATGATAAAAACAACTCATACATAATTCGTCAAAATGTGGGTCTTATAAAATTTATCTCTTTATTAAATTTGTACAACAAGGAAATAATACTCATTCTTGAATATATATATATATATATATATATATATATATATATATATATATATGTAGGGGTG
>Ga0214542_1010336_pt1 | contig 13697 bp, 9 predicted proteins | sample CNSS1metaG_FD_160096 | JGI IMG/M metagenome (GOLD analysis project Ga0214542, IMG submission 160096) | Root nodule microbial communities from cowpea collected in UCLA plant growth center, Los Angeles, California, USA - CNSS1 | ecosystem: Host-associated > Plants > Roots > Nodule | place: USA...
AAATTGTCATGGCCTACCTAGCAAAATATGTGTTGCTTCCATAGGCACAACATCACATAACACCTCATCTTTAAAATTTCCAATTGAAAAGTTAATGAGGACTTGTTGAGTTACTTTAATGTCTTCTAATTTAAACCATGATAGCTTGTAGGGCTTGGCATGAGGGATAGTTTTCAAGCCAAGCTTGTCCACAACCCTTGTGCTAGCCACATTTACACAACTTCCATTATCTATGAGGATGGGACATAGTTCGTCATTGATATGGCACCTTGAATGAAAAAGGTTTTGTCTTTGAGAAGGGTCAAGTTCCTTGGAAACTTGTCTTAGTTGGGGCCTTATCATTAACAATCCACCTTCAAGGGGTTTAATCCTTTCACTTGAAGAAGAAGTGTGGGAAGAAGTACTTTTGGGGGAAGGGTGAGAAGAATGTTCACTCTCTACTTCTCTTTTGAGGTTTAAGGCCATGGTTCTTTTGGTGGGACAATTTGAAGCCATGTGCCCATATCCCAAACACTTAAAACATTTTATAGAACTTGTCCTTGTACCTTGAGAAGAATTAGGAGTTTCATTAGAAGGCTTAGACGAATTAGTCCTACGAGGAGGGTCTTAGGAACTCTTGAGTGGTGATTTATCATGTTTTCTTTCTTTATCTTTCCAAGTACTAGAATAGTAGTCATTGTATGAACCACTCCCCTTGGCCTTCTTTTTCTTTTGCAATTGAGTTTCAACTTTGATGGCCAAATGTAAAACTTTGTCAAGAGAGGAGTACTCATATAACTCTACTAAATCTTGTATGTCCCTCCTTAACCCACTAAAAAATCTAGCTACCTTTTCCTCTTCATTTTCAAATTGGAGTCCTACACACATGGACCCTTGTTGAAGCCTTTGGGGCTTCAAAAGAGTCTCCCTCCTATAATAGGAAGGAACAAATCTAGCGCGTATTAAACTTTTAATGTCCATCCAAGAAGCCGCGGGTGGCCCTTGGTCATAATTCTTACAAAATTTATGCCACCAAGTATTGGCATACTCCAAAAATCCTAAAACTACTAGATCAACTTAGGCTTGATCCTTTACATGATTTTCATTAAAAATTTGCTCAACTTTAGCTTCCCAATCAAGGAAGATTTTGGGATCACTTCCACCATAGAACTTAGGAATCTTTGGAGTTTGCTTCTTTTGTTATGGGTTGCACCTAGAATGCCCTATTTTCCTAGCTTCTCTTTCTTGCTCTTTAGCTTCAAGCCTTTTGAATGTGCTCTTGGATTCTTAGGTCACTTTGCTCCTTGTCTTTTCTCAATTGTTCAAGGGACTCCTTCCTAGACAACTCCAAATCCCGAAGCAATCTCATCAATGTATTATTTTTGTTTGGAGTAGGTGCATTTGATGAACTTGTCATGATTCCTACAACAAAACACTCAAAGCCAAGACAAAATAAATGAATTAGGTGTTAGACAACATGAAAACTGAGACCAATTCCAACCCAAAATGCAACCCAAGTGTTTAGATCACACTCCCAAAGTAATAAGGCAAGGCTAGCACTCAAAATCCATCACAGGATTGAAGAAAACACCTTTAAAAACTTGTGCAAAAACTTTCAAATGCAAGACAAGTGATTCGGCCACAACACCCCAAGAGTTTCAAGAAAAGAAAATTACTAAGACAAAACAAAGAACACCTAGTTACAAGCAACAAAAGGACAAAAACAAGGAAAGCTAAACTCTAAAGAAGAAAAGTTTGAGACAAAACTTTTAACAAGACTAAAACAAGAAAAGCACATTTTAAAGACTCTATGGAAAGTACTTGACAAGCATCTTCAAGTCTTAAATGATGCATACACCAAGAAAGATCATAACCATAGAAAACCAAGAACAATTAAAGGAAGAAGAAAACATAAAATGGAAATGAAAGAAATGGTAAAAATGTGAGAAGCACGCCACTACAAGGCTAGGCTAGAAGCCATGGCAACCTTGAAGATGAGTGGATATGGGCCGCCACTTGCTATGCAAGATAAGGCTTAAAAGTATTCACTCCCTAGGGAGGAAAGTCTCACAAATGGTTGAGACACAAGAGTGTTTTTACTTCAAAATGTTCAATCCTTTTACATGTCTAGGAGCACCCCTTATATAGAAGAGTTTAGCGGCCTCTAAGCAAATAAAAGATACCTAAGGATGTCTCTACAAAAACCTAACTCTAGCTTCTAGAAACTAGGTCAAATAAGGTTACCAAAGGTACATAGGTACACTTGTTTTATGCCTTTTACTTTATGCTTTATGCCTTTGCTTTACTCTCTCCTCCACATCATTTATGCTCCCCAATCACCATGCGCCACCTAGCATTGCTTTCTTACTCCTAATTAACCTACAAAGCAAATCAACATAGATTAGCATGTTGGCTTAAGTCAAGTCAACTATAGTGAACAAGTCAAACCTAGTCAAAGGTCAACAAGTCAACTAAAGTTGATTCAACTAAGTGAACTTAGGGAATCAAAAATAACAAACACAAATGAAAGGGATAAAGGGTTAGTGAACTTCCTTTCTAAACATGCTTAGTCTTCTTAAGCATGTACCTCCATCCTTGGTTTGGGTCAATCCTTCATCACCTTTAACTATGGAATTTTTTTATGAATATAAGTTACTTTTATTTTTCATTCTATTTGCAAACAAAACTAAATTGTCTGTTTAATTTCATAAATAAAAGGTGAACATCACTTCATCATGTTAAAATTTTTTCAAAACACGTCCTTAAAACCCACAAAATTATTGTAAGTTATATCATTTTTCTACCACTTCAAGATTTTAATACATTAATTCATATGGAGATTTATTGATCATTATACAAAGTTAAATTATTTTGTATTTATGTTGCAAAAAACATCATTATGTTGCAAAAAACAGTTTCCTCACACTCTCTCTTTCTCAACAGAACACTCTGCTAGGGTTTAGGATTCATCCAAGTTCAACTGAGTTCAACCCCTTTCTTCCACTCACGTAAGTTACTTTCGATGCATACTATTCCCCTTTAGTTTAATCTTCGTGCTTGCTGTTAGGGTTCCTCGTACTAAACTCGTGCTCCCTCTGTATTGAGATTTTCAGGTAAGGGAAGCTAGGTTTTCGAGTTTTGAATCATCTTTTTTGTCTGTTTTTGAATCTACTTGGTGGTTGTATGGATTATATGTTGCTGTGAACATGTGGGATGCCTTATGTGGTGATTTGGATATGAAAATGTAGTTGTGCAGAGATCTGATACTCTCGCCCAAGCAAGCTTATCTCGCCTAAGCGACACTAGTAGAAACTCGCCCAAGCGAGCTTATCTCGCCTAGGCGAAAGGAGCTTGCCTGGGCAAGAATCCCTCTCGCCTGAGCAAGACCTCTTGGCCTGAGTGAGAGTTGGGCGAGATAATGCTTGGGTACTGTTTCCATCTTTGTTTTTGGGTGTTTAATACATGTTTGGTTGGATTGGTATGTCAAAGTATGAAATGAATGAATATGCATGAGTTCTGGATGGTGGACTTGGATGATTCTTGGCATGAAATGAACATGAAGTGGTTGGTTATCAAAGTGGCATGGTTATGGCATGATAGAGGATTTGATGTGTTTATTGGAAATCTAACTTGTATGTGGTTAGGACGTAATTCCTTGAAATCTCTAGGTGAGAATTCAAAATGGTGCCTCAGTTGGTCGGAACGTAATTCCATGACCCCTGTTAGTAGGAGTTCATGGTGGTGCCCCATCTATATAATTTAGTAAGGATTCAAGGTAAGGTTGCATCCTAACGCTCTAAGCAGTCAATTAGTCTCACATAGAGCGGACTGACTCTTGTGGTGAGAGTAGCAGGAGGCCTGGACCACATTATGGCCTAACCTTGTGTGGGGGGATTGAGACATTGTAACACTTAGCTCGGGGGTCAGCAGCTTGAGAGTGAGCAGAGAAATCCACCATAAGTGCAAGCATCCGCTGAATTCGACTAAATTATACGTATTCAGATGAGTCGTGTCGAGTCTTAGTGTATTGTTTGGAAGGTTATAACATGCTTGGCTGATGTATGTATAATTGAATGTGAAAGTGTATATGATTGCATGATAAAACTATTTTTTTGGCTCTAGCTTACCCTTTTGCTTATTTGATTGCCTTGTGTTTGGTTCTTCTCCTTTTGCGATGATCATCAATTTAATTGATGTGAGCAGATGCGAGGAACACCCGTGGTCAACAGGGAGGTGATGGTTCCGCAGCTTAGCCTTCGGATTGGCTTCTGCTCTTGGGCTTTTCTTTTAGGACCATGGCCTATGTACTATCTAGCCTTTGGGCTTTATTTTTGAAACATTGTCGTTATTCCTTTTTATTTTGTTTTGGCATCGTAGTGTCCCTTGGTTATTGTACGGAGTAGTGTTTATACTCCAAGACTGCACTACTATATTATGCTATGTGACATTTCTTTTAATTTGAATTATTAATTAAATGAGACGTTACATTTATGGTATCAGAGCGGTCATTCCTTAAGTCTGTGGACTTGGGTGTCCACTTAGCTTTTATAGTGTCTTTCTAGTGTCTTTGGTTAAGTCCTCTATCTTATCAAGCCTAACTTATGGTTTTTCTGTGTGCTAGTGAATTATGACACCCCATCATAGGACCTCACAATCTTCTTAAGGCGATGTACCTCATATATGGAAGCTTCCGACAACTGGAAGAGAACAGGGTAGTTGCCCCTATATTTGGTCCCGAGCCACGACCTGCAGTCAGGGAGTGGAGCTTGGAAGACTTTTCGAAGCACCACCTAGTGAAAATCAACAGAAAGACTAGTCTAGATGCAGTAGACCAGTGGCTGAAAGACCTTGAGAGGATCTTTGATGCAAAAATGTGCCCTACAGAGAACAGATTGGCATTCACAGTATACATGCTCACTAGAGAAGCTGAGCATTGGTGGATCAGCATGAAATCCATCATGGAGGAGCGGGAGGAACCAGTGACTTAGGAGGCATTCAAGGGGAAATTCCTCTCTGAATACTTTCCAAACAGTATGAGGTATACCAAGGAGGTGGAATTCCTCCAGTTGACCCAAGGAGGGAAATCAATGACGGAATATGCTGAGAAGTTCAAACATCTCAGCCACTTCTACACCTTGCCACTCGATGAGGAGTGAAGATGCCGAAAATTCGAGAACGACCTTAGGGGAGATATCCGCCTGATGATAGCCCCATTGTCCATCAAGGATTTTGCTGCTTTGGTGGAGAAGGCCAGAGTAATGCAGAAGATGAAGCATGAAGTAGAAGGTCAGCGGCCATAACAACAACAAAGGATTGGTGGACCATCTAGGTCAAAATCGAGACATGACGAGTGGAGGAGACCATATGATAGACCCCACCATCAGTCCCAAGGGTCTAGAAACTTTCCTCCCTAGTAGGGCTGAGTGCAATGCTTCATATGTGAAGGCCGTCATCTGAGGAACGTTTGCCATGCATGGAGGGTTATCGCAAGTGCAACAATTGTGGCAAGGAGGGCCACTTTGGGAAAGACTGACCCACCCTTGCAAGGGCAGTGGTGCGACCTCCACTTTAGACTCCTACCCAGCACCAACAAAGGAATAGAGGCAACATGCCTCAAGCGATGGGTAGAGTCTACGCTATGACGGGAGCAGAGGCTGCAAGCTTAGGTAACCTGGTTATGGGTTATTGTGTAATAGCTGGGATGAAATGTTGTGTGTTATATGATTCTGGAGTGACACACTTCTTTGTGTCAGATGTTTGTGTGAAACGTCTAAGCCTGCTGGTGTGTGAGCTATAGTGTGAGCTGGTGGTATCTACTCCGGCATTGGGTTTGGTCAGGACATCGTCCGTATGTGCTAGGTGTCCGGTAGAAGTAGAGAGACGCAGGTATAAAGTGAACCTAATTTGCCTACCTCTACAAGAGTTGGAGGTGATCTTGGAGATGGATTGGCTCTCTACCAATCGCATTCTTATAGATTGTTGAGAGAGGAGACTGTTATTTCTCGACTTAAAGGAGCCTGAGTTAGTATCTTCTCAGGGAGTTGTGAAGGAGATTTAGAGTGGTGCATAGTGCTTCATAACTTTTACTTGTATGGAGGTAGAGAAGAAGGAAGGAACATCGGTCATACCAGTGGTGCATGAGTTTGAAGACATGTTCCCAGATGAAGTGTTAAGGTTGCCTCCGAGGAGAGAAGTAGAATTCTCTATCGACTTGGTACAAGGAATCGGTCCAGTGTCGATGGCTCCAGCAGAACTGGTAGACCTAAAGAGTCAGATTGAGGAATTACTAGGGAAGCAATTCATAAGACCCAATACTTCGCCTTGGGGCGCACCAGTGTTGTTGGTGAAGAAAAAGGATAGAAGTTCGTGCCTATGTGTGGACTACAAGCAATTGAACAAGATGACGATCAAGAACAAGTATCCTCTCCCGAGAATCGATAACTTGATGGATCAGTTGCATGGATCATCCATATTCTTAAAGATTGATTTGCGGTCGGGATACCATCAAATTTTAGTGAAGGCAGATGATGTGCAGAAGACAGCCTTCCGATCCCGATATGGGTACTTGGTTATGCCTTTTGGTGTGACCAATGCTCTGACGGTGTTCATGGACTATATGAACAAGATTTTCAGGCCGTTCTTGGATAAGTTTGTAGTAGTCTTCATAGACGACATACTCATCTATTCCAGGACTTAGGAGGAATATGCAGAACACTTGAGGTTGGTGCTTGGTGTCTTGAGGGAGAAGCAACTATATGCCAAGTTGTCCAAGTGCGAGTTTTGGATGGATGAAGTCCAGTTTTTGGGACACGTGATATATGCACAGGACATTGCAGTGGACCCAGCAAAGGTAGCGGCAATGGTAAAGTGTGAAAGTCCCAAGTCAACAACCGAGATCAGGAGCTTTGTGGGATTAGCTGGCTACTATAGGAGATTCATAGAAGGATTCTCCAATATAGTGGCACCTCTGACACAGCTTACCCGGAAGGACCAACCCTTCACTGGGATGGATAAGTGTGAGGAAAATTTTCAAGAGCTAAAGCGGAGGCTGACGAGTGCTCCCATATTGGTTATCCTTGACGTTGATGAACCATTTGAGGTTTATTGTGATGCCTCTCACCTTGGACTCGACTGTGTTTTGAAGCAAGAAAAGAAGGCGGTGGCCTATACTTCGAGGTAACTCAAAGTGCATGAGAGAAACTACCCCACTCATGACTTGGAGTTGGCGGCTATTGTGTTTGCCTTGAAGATCTAGAGGCACTACCTCTACGGTGCCCAGTTTCGTGTGTTTAGCGACCATAAAATCTTAAGTATATATTCAGCGACCACCAATCCTCTGTGTGGTTAGGACTTTATTCCTTGAAATCTTTAAGTGAGATTTCACGGTGGTGCCTCAATTGGTCGGGACGTAATTCCATGACACCTGTTAGTGGGAGTTCATGGTGGTGAGCAGCTTGGGGGGTTGAGCAGAGAAATCCACCACAAGTGCAAGCATTCGCTGAATCCGACTAAATTATACGTATCCAAATGAGTCGTGTCGGGTCTTAGTGTATTGTTTGGAAGGTTATAACATGCTTGGGTGATGTATGTATAATTGACTATGAAAGTGTATATGATTGCATGAAAAACTATTTTTTTCGCTCTAGCTTACCCTTTTGCTTGTTTGATTGCTTTGTGTGTGGTTCTTCTCCTTTTGCGATGATCATCAATTTAATTGATGTGAGCATATGCGAGGAACACCCGTGGCCAATAGGAAGGTGATGGTTCCACTGCTTAGCCTTTAGACTAGCTTCTGGTCTTGGGCTTTTCTTTTAGGTCGATGGCCTATATGTACTGTCTGGCCTTTGGGCTTTGTTTTTGAAATATTATCGTTATTCCTTTTTATTTTCTTTTAGCATCATAGTGTGTCTTGGTTATTGTACGGAGTAGTGTTTATACTCCAGGACTGCGCTACTATATTATGCTATGTGACGTTTCTTTTAATTTGAATTATTAATTAAATGGAACGTTACATGTGACCTCCCTCTCAAGTCTTCAACATATGACATGTTAATATTGGGGGCCTAGTATGTTGTACAAAGTCAGAGTGCCCCTATAGGGTACATGACCTGGTTGAGTACATATCGGTCCTTTAGGACAACATATACTCGAAATGCACCAACGGACTAAGTCAAAATAATTGTTAGTCAGAATAGCTAAACCTAAGATTAACCGCACTAATCTGATTATGAGTTAATTAAGTGATTTGGACAAAGCCCAACTAGGTAAGGCCCATGAACTGTGGTATAAAAGGCATATTTTATGAAGCACATTGATTACGTTTTCATTAGCATTTACTTTATGACACATCATATTGATTTTGGCATCAGAGTTTCTTTTGCATGCACATCCCCCCTTTGTGACTTTAGGACGAGGACGAGTACCTCAAAGTTTGAGGACGTGGACCCTTTGACACATTTTAGTAGACTTTACAAATTATACCTCAACCTTGCAAGAATAATTCCAAATGACTAGCCCTAGGACAAACGGATCACAAAAACATAGCAGACTAACCACGTCAATGAATCCAAACATCACTTGCATATACAACTTATTGCACCAAAATACCAGCAAAATGATTGATGCCAATTGCCTTCTTTAAACAAATTTTTTTTGCACTAATGGACTGCACTACATGGAATGAAATTCAAGCTTAATTGTGCTACTCCAAAAACTATGTCTCACCGTCATTGTAAGTACTGAAATGGTAGTTTAAGCCAAGAAAGGGGAGGGGTGGGGGTTGAATTGGCTATATAAATTTTTTTCGAAAGCTTAAAACCCTTTTTCTTTTAATCAATTAGACCACAAAATTTGAATGCAAAAGTTGTAGGATAGTACACTTTCAACTGATTGAAAATAAAAATAGTAGGTCTATCTGTTCATACACCATGTATCAATAGATTAAAATATGAAATCAATCGGCTAAAATACTGGGAAATTATGGAGAATGTAGAATTCACGAATCTCACTCAAACAACTTGCTTTCTTACAAGAGATTCATTCCAAATAATATTTCTAACAAGATTACACAACCGGGTAACACAGAAACACATGCAAACTAAACAAAGATTGATTTGCTTAATTTTCTTGAGGTTTTAAAGGTAAGCAAGATGAAAGAAAGAGAATTGCATAGTTGTTTTTATACTAGTTCACTCGATCACAAAGCTAGATCCAGTTTACCAGGATAACCTAAGCTTGGTTTCTAATATTATAAAAAGTTTTACAAAACTCACCCAGAGAGATTACACTTTTGAAGAATAGAAACACCAAGATTTTTGAACACACAAAAATCTCAACCACACCACTGTGAGAAATACACTTACAAACATGGAAGCACACTGGGAACACAACCAGAGGCACACGAACTACAAAACCTAATGGTGGCTCTCCCTAGCCAACAAACTCGGGTTCTTCAACCCCCAACCAAGCATAAATGCCTCCATAGTCGACCAAGATATTCAATCTACCAATTGTAGTTGTGTGATTCAGAGAGATAGAGTTTTCCAAACATGAATAATTGTTTTTTGCTCTTAAAAACTCAAAATCGTTATCCACCTCTTTGAAAACCCGCTTATATAGTTTGATCTTAAGTGAATTCAATAGGTTGATTTGTCCGTACAATCTATTGATTTCACTTTACTTAAGTGAAATCATTCGATTGAAAAAAAAATCAACTAATTGAATACATTCATACCAAAACTATATGAAACAAATTTTTTAACTTGTTAAAACCTATTTTAACAGATTGAAAAGGACACACTAAGACTAAAAAGATATATAACCTATGTCATATAGCCTACGAATAAAGTACAACATGTAAACATCATATTCTTCACTTTATTTCCAGATTTAACACAATAGAATTAGAATCATAAAATGGATCTTCATCAATCTCCATCAACCTTATGTGAACTCATGCACTTTGCTTCATTAAATCCTTGCACCAAGGTTACTTGTGCTAACAATCTCCCACTGATTTGATGAAGACAACATCCTTGAGTTGAATTCATGAACTAAGATCCATTGAGAAACCTAAAAAGGCTTTTTCATACAAGATACCAATATACAAATACACATACAAGCAAAAGCACACAAGTAATTCTAAAAAATTCATAGATTGTTTTTATAAAAAAATTGTAAATATTTTTTATGAATGATCTTTTATAGAAAAAAATTTAAAAAAAAATAACTTCTTTTAGTAGTGAAACTTAAATCAATATAAAGTTTAATAAATGTTTTAAATATAATATTTTATTTTACTTTTTTGCTTCAAAATAATTTTTTTTTTTAAAAAAGGGAAAAAACATTAGCAAGTACTTTAATTTTCTTAAATTTTCATACTTTTTATACCGTTTTTATTGGCAAGAGAAATGATAAATACATCTATAAAGTTTTATTGGCATGAGAAATGACAAATACATCTATAATTTTGCAGGTAATTTTAAATTCTTTTCTTGCAAATAGTTTTACATAAAATATTATACAGCTATTTCATGCAAAATTTTATTAGCAAGAAAAAATATATAATTGACAAATATATAAATAAACTTGCTAATAATTTTAAATTATATTCTTGCAAATAATTTAGTATAAGAAAAATTGCATGTATTTTATGCAGAAAATATTTTACTACAAAATTTATATATAAAATCTTAAACGAATTTCATGTAAAAGAAAAATAAAAAAAAATGTTTGCATCAATTTCTTGCTAAAATAGTTTTATAAAAGAATTTACATGTAATGAGAGTAGTATTGGATACAAGAGGATCATAAATGTAAGGCCCATTAATTTTGGCTTACTATTTTTTCTACCCTAGAGTAAAGGGTTGCCCCTTGTGCTTGGGCCTAGAGTTGGCCCAACTGATAAAACCTGTTTCAGTTATCATAATGCTCCACTTTTCCTTGCATTCACAGAACCTTCAGCCGTTTCCTCTCCACTGTACCGCTAGAGCTCTGCTAGGGTTTGTCTCCCACCTCGAACTAGTCCGCCTAAAAGCTCAAGTAGTGATTCCCACTCCACGTAAGTGATTCTGACCCTATTGTATTTACTTCCTGAGTTGTTCTTCGCATTTCACCGTTTAGGGTTCGAACTAATCTCATTTTCTTCCACTGTTCCGCTATTTCGCCAATTCTTCAAGTCCATCACTCGAGCTGCTGCAGGTGTTTGGTTGGTTTGAAAAACATGGCTGTTTTGTATGTTTGGTTGGTTTGAAAAACATGGCTGCTGCAGGTGAAACAGTGGCGAGACCTGTTAATCTCGCCCAAGTGAGCCAGTCTCGCCTAGGCGAGACAAATGAGGGTTCGCCGAAATCAGTTTGCGCGAGAGGTCGCCTAGGCGACCCGTTCAAATTTTTGAGCGAGCGAGCATCTCGCCCAGGCGATAGGGGTGTCGCCTAAGCGAGATCCCGCACTGCTTCCTGATGCTCTTTTCGAGCCCTCACCTAGGCGAAGGGGACTCGCCTGAGCGAGCCTGTCTCGCCTGAGCGAGGGATTGGGCAAGACAGTGTGGTGTTGGGTTGTGTATTTACTCAGTTATGATTGGAATTGTTTGGGTATGACTGCCATGATGAGATGCATGTACATATGTATGGATATATGCCTAATGGTTTGCTATATATGCGTGACATGATTCATAAATGATGAATGATGGGTGTTGGGGGAACTTGGCATGTGAAATGAATGTGTGGTTTGGAACTAAAGGAACATGGTATTGATATGAGATGAGGCCCTAGACTCATAGGGTGGTGATGATTAGAGGTATGGATTCGAAATGTGATACGCATGAGGAATTAACCTCAGGGGTTGGTATGGAATTGTAAATATGATTTAATGTTCTTTTATTGCGGATTTATGAATGTTGGTCCGTGTCAGCGTGTAAATTCCTTGGGATCTCTAGGTGAGACCTTCGAGGTTGCGCTTCAGGGGTTGGGACATAATCCCATGGCCCCTGGTAGTGGGTGTCCATGGTGGTGCCCCATCTGTATAACTAGGTAAGGATTCAAGGTAAGGTTGCATCCCGACACTCTAAGGGGTTAGTTAGTCTCACCTAGAGCGGACTAACTCCTATGGTGAGAGTAGCAGGAGGCCTGAAATTCACTAAGGGCTAACCTTGTGGTGAGGGAAAATTGATCCATCATAACACTTGTAACACATAGCTCGAGGGTGAGCAGCTCGGGGGTGAGCAGAGGTATCCACCACAAGTGCAAGCATCCGCTGAATCCGACCAGGTTATACGTATCCGGATGAGTCGAGTCGAGTCGTAGTGTATTGAATGAAGAGTCATGACATACCAGTTTTGTTGTGTGGTTGTATTGTATGTGGTTGTTCTTCCTTGCGATGATCATCAATTTAATTGATGGGAGCAGATGGGTGAGGTTCCCGCGGTCAACAAGGAAATGGCGATTCCGCTGCTTAGCCATCGGGGCTGGATTTTATATTTCCTTCCTTCATGTTTTTCGTGAGGGCTACGACCCATGTATTGTTACGCCTTGCTACCCTTTTCTCTTTTGTCAGACTTTTATTTGGTGTTCCCTTGGCATCGTGGTGTGCCCGGTTTGTAGGGGTTGTGTTAAGGACCCCAAGACTACGCCACTTTGTTATCTCTGTGTGACGTTTTCCTTTAATTTTGCGCTTTAAATTAAATGGGGCGTTACATTTATGGTATCAGAGCGGTCGTTCCTTAGGTCTATGGACTTGGGTTGTCCGCTTAGCTTTCTTTGTGTGTCTCTGAGTGCTTAGTTAAAATTCTTTCCTTTATCAAGCCTAACTAAGTGATTTTCTGTGTGTCAGTGAACTATGGCACCTCCTCGTAGGACTTCGCAATCGTCCCAGGGTGACGTGCCCGATATCGCCAGGGCTATCGAGGCGATGGTAGCTGCCCTGACGCAGCAAAGTACAGCTATGATGCAGCAGCACGAGGCATCTATGCAGCGACAGGCAGTTGGTGATGCAGCAGATAGAAGCTGCAAGGGTGGCTGCCAAGGATGTTATCAGCAGCACATGGAGGCCCTCCGCCAGCTGGAGGAGAACATGGCGGTTGCCCCTGTGTTTGGCCGTGAGCCACGACCACCAGTTAGGGAGAGGAGTCTGGAAGACTTTCTGAAACACCATCCCGTGAAGTTCAACGGGAAGACAAGCCCTGACGCAGCAGATCAGTGGCTGAAGGATCTGGAGAGGATCTTTGATGCAAAAACATGTCCAGTGGAGAACAGGTTAGCTTTCACAGTGTACATGCTCACCGGGGAGGCCGAACATTGGTGGACCAGCACCAAATCTATCTTGGAGGAGAGGAGAGAGCCAGTCACTTGGGAAGCCTTCTGGGGAAAGTTCCTCTCAGAGTATTTCCCTGACAGCGTCAGATACGCCAAGGAGGTGGAATTCCTCCAGCTCACACAGGGAGGGAAGTCAATAGCTGATTATGCTGAGAAGTTCAAGCATCTCAGCCATTTCTACACCTTGCCACTCGATGAGTGATGAAGGATTATCTTGTTCCTTTTTAAGATTATTGAATATGGTGTGAGTTGACTAAGAAAGGTAAGTGAAATCCCCACTGGACATTAAGATAGCAAGCTATCTAGATGTGAAGGTTCCTTTCACAAAGCTCAAGAGAAGAAGATGATGGGTTGATTCAAAACAAAAAGGAAATGGAAAGCACATAAACCATAGAAAACCAAGAACAA
>Ga0214542_1010337_pt1 | contig 13696 bp, 8 predicted proteins | sample CNSS1metaG_FD_160096 | JGI IMG/M metagenome (GOLD analysis project Ga0214542, IMG submission 160096) | Root nodule microbial communities from cowpea collected in UCLA plant growth center, Los Angeles, California, USA - CNSS1 | ecosystem: Host-associated > Plants > Roots > Nodule | place: USA...
ATAACAATTAAAAAATAAAAAAAAAAAAAAAAAAAAACTTGTTATTCAATTTAATGTTATCCAAATATAATAATTTCATAAACATGTGAGTTTGCTTTCTAATAAGAAAAAGTTATTTAGTATTGTAATTCATTTCAAAAATTAAACAGAGTTTGGAAATATATATTGTTGGTGTATTGTTTGGAAATTATATGTACCAAATGGAATTATTTCTCTATTTTTTATTCATAAAAATAAAAAAATTATATATATATATATATATGTATTTTTTTATGTAATAAAAGTATGACGAAAAAATAGCAATAAATATTTGCTTAAGAATTTAATTTAAAAACAATAATAATTTGGTACTCAAAATAAAAATTAAACGTATATTTAAAATTTAAAATTTATTAAAAAGTATTACAAAGAATATTCACGTTCAACTTTAATAAAATAAATTTCAATTCAAAATATTTAAAATTTTTATTTGAATATTTAATTAATGTGATCAAATTTTTAAGAAATATTTTAATATAAAATAATTATTTATTTTAAATAAATATCACAAATATAGTAAATTTGTAATAATTATTATTATAATAAATTTTAATTTTATGTAACTTATTATTAAATTTTAACATAATAAGATTATATTAAAAATAATTTTAAATTTTAAAATTATTTAGAAATTTATAAATATTAAAATATAAATTAAAATTAAAATATTCATAAAATTTCAAATATTGCTGATCGCATTTATCCATTCCATTTAATTTTTATTTATCTAATATTATTATCATTATTGTTATCAATTTATAATTATTATGATCATTATTACTATAAACTATACATTATTATTATTATTAATTATAATTATTTTTATTATTATTATTATTATATTATTATTATTACGATTATAATTATTTATAATAATATATAATGAGAATACCATCTTTTATGTTCATATTTTATTATTCTACTTTTATTTTTAATTATTATTTTAAAAATTGATTATTTCATATATATAGTTTATCTTTTACCGTTGTTCTAAAATTTTATTTTCTCTTTAATAATTATCTTAAAAACTTATTTTCTATACATATTTTATTTTTTTAATTTTAACAATTATCTATTTCTCTTTGATTTTTGTTCAAATTTTTATGAAAATTAAAAAATGTGAACACAATTCATGTTTCAATTATTTATCTTTTTATTTATTTTGTTGTTCATTTAGCTTTGCACAATTATTTTAATTCAAAAAACAAATAGTTACTAAAATTAATAAAATAATAAAATTGAAAAATATTTTTTTATTATAAATAATTACTTAAATTTAAAATATAATAATTAAGAGGATAAAATTAAAAAATAAAAAAAGACACCAAATATGTTTATCTCTTCTTATATGTAGTTGTATTATTATTATTATTATTATTATTATTATTATTATTATTATTATTATTATTATCATTGTGTGATACTAGCGAACACACTGGTGTGACAACACGTGTATGTTCGCATTTTTTTAATTTTCAAGAAATTTAAGTATAAATTTAAGTTAAGATCAATAACAAATATATAATTAATTTTTAAAATAGTTGTTAAATGTAAAATTAAAAAAATAAGAAATGTACAATTTCTTTTTTTAAATAATAGTTTAAGACAAAAGAGATTTTTAGAATAATGATTAAAAGTAAATTATTTTTAAAATAATTAATTTTTAAATAATTAAGGGTAAAATTGTTATTATGAAATGTGGACACAAAAGAGGGAATCCTCTTATATATTGTTATAGATTATTATAGTGGTATTATTATTGTTATTATTATTTTTATTTTTATCATTAAGTCTTATTATTATAGTGATATTATTATTATTATAGTTAGACACATATTTTACTTTAATTTACTACGGGGATCGTATCTCAATTACTTGCACTTTTATTTGTTTTGTTATTTATTTTATCTCTATATTTGTATAATTATTTGAATTAAATAAATAGTTACTAAAATTAGTAAAATGATAAAACTGACAAATAATTTTTTATTATGAATAATTACTTAAATTTAAAAAATAAAAATTAAGAGGATAAAATTGTAAAAACAAAAAAGGACACAAAAAATGTGTATCTCTTATATATGTAGTTGTATTATTATTATTATTGTTGTTGTTATTATTATTATTATTATTATTATTATTATTATTACTATTATTATTATAACTAGACACATTTTACTTTTATTTATTACATTATCATATTTCAATTACTTGTCTTTTTTATTTTTTTATTTATTTTTTTGTTGATGTATATCTTTATATATAATTATAGATTATTATAGTTAACATTAGTCTTAGTAGTATTAGCATTAACATTGATATGTATAGCATAAACATTATTATTATTATTATTATTATATTATTATTATTATTATTATTATTATTATTATTATTATTGTTGTTATTATTGTTATTATTATTATTATTATTATTTTGTTATTATTGGTATCACTATTATTTATTATTATTATTATTTATTTATTATTATTATTATTATTATTATTATTATTATTATTATTATTATTATTATTATTATTATTATTATTATTATTATTATTATTATTATTCATAGTGATGTTATTATTATAAATGTTTTTTTAATTATAAAAAATATTATTATACTAAATATTTTTGTTAAATAAATTTTTAATCTTTTAAAAATTTTATAATTTATAATTTATTTTAATATTATAATTAGTATTTTTAATGTTTAAATAAATATAATAACAATTATATTATTATTCTAAAAAAGTTTGAAAAAAAAATAAAAACAAATTGTGAGTATACACACGGATCACAGACTATTATAATTATTTCATAAAATCAATTAAATACATTATATTATAATATCAATTTTATTTTTTATATTTAAAACCAAAATTCTTATTATATCACTTAGATTTATTCATTACTTTAATAATAATATTTACAAAAATATTATTAGTTTAATAATAATATTTACAAAAATATTATTTAATTTTTATAATATTTCATTACTCGTTACTTTATTGTTTTATTATACAAAATAAAAAATATATAATTGTGCATATGTAACACCCCATTTAATTAATAAATATAATTAAACGAAGCATCACATTGAATAATATAGAAATGCGGCCCAGGAGTTTAAACCTTACTCCTTACAATTATCCAAGGAAGTTCGAACATAAAAGGCATACAACGATGCCAAACAGGTACAAAGGTAAAACAAGAGTAGTTGATAATACACCAAAAGCTAAAACAGAACATGGACCGTGACCCTAAAAGAAAAGCCCAAATAAAAGAACTTCAGCCCAGGTAGACTATGCAGCGGAATCATCTCTCTCCTGTTGACCACGAATACCTCTCGCATTTGTTCCCATCAATAAATTGATGATTATCGCAAAGGTAGAAGAACAACATACAAGGCAATCAAACAAGCAAAGGGTAAGCTAGAGCCAAAGAGATTTTATCATACAATCAGATATACTTCCACAGTCCGATATGCATACATCATCCAAGCATGTTATGACCTTCCAAATCAATACACTGAGACTCGACTCGACTCATCCGGATACATATAATCTGGTCGGATTCAGTGGATGCTTGCACTTGTGGTGGATTACCCTGCTCACCCCCGAGCTATGTGTTACAAGTGTTACAATGATTCAATCCCCCCACACAAGGTTAGCCCTTAATGAGTTTCAGGCCTCTTGTTACTCTCACCACAAGAGTCAGTCCGCTCTAAGTGAGACTAACTGACTCCTTAGAGTGTCAGGATGCACCCTTACCTTGAATCCTTACCAAATTATATAGATGGGGCACCACCATGGACACCCACTAATAGGGGCCATGAAATTACGCACTGACACGGACCAATCATGCTCAATCAATCAGGTAATATTTATCATACACATAACCTCATGCTAACCCTTTTCAACCAATCCTCATTCATATCCAAATATTGAATCCATACCAACTTATCCTTTGTATTTCATATCAATGCCATGCCTCTTTGATACCAATCATCTCATTTAATTTACATGTTAAATTCATACCAAACCCATCATTCACCATCCACGAATCACATCACTCATACATAATTGTTCATCACATATTTTAACATAACAATTACATCCAAGCAAGTGCCAACCATCCAAGAATAAGAAACAACCAAACACCACACTGTCCTCGTCCAACTCCTCGCTCAGGCTGAAGGGTCTCGCTCAGGCTGAAGGATCTTGCTCAGGCGAGAGACTCTCGCTCAGGCGAGTCCCCTTCGCCTAGGCGAGGGCTCAAAAAGGGGGAACAATAACCTCAAGTGGGATCTCGCTTAGGCGAGAACCCTCTCGTTTGGGCGAGATGTTCGCTCGTTCAGAAAGAACGTGGGTCGCCTGAGTGACTACTTGCGTGAAGTAGCTTGGGAGAGCCTCTATTGATCTCGCCTAGGCGAGACATGCTCGCTTGGGCAAGAAAACCAATGCTCACCACTGTTCTCTCGTGCAACAGTCCAATAACACAGCCTAAATAACACAATACGACATTTTATAAGCTCAATTCAGTAAACAATCCATGAATCACGTAATATCATCAAAGAAATCATGAAAAATCAAAGCTTTAACGGAACCCTAACTTCCCTTACCTTGAAAAGGGCTAATATTGAACTTCGACTCTTAAGCCAGCGAAACCAGTAGCTCCAAGGGCAGATCTATGAACTGAAACAGTGGCACGACAAAGGACATTGGATTCACACAGTGAGTCCCGGCATAAACCACAAAAACAACTTAGAAAGGGCTAGGTTCGAGAACTAACTTACGTGAACGGGTGACGGAGGTTGAGCTCACTTGAACTTGGATAGATCTCCAAACCCTAGCAGAGGTTCTGTGGAGGGAAAATGGGTGAGTTAGGGCACTGATTTTTCAGAATCACTTGCAATTAAGGGACCTTGGCTGCTTTAGGGGCCTTAATACCCTATGGGCCAACCCTTTAGACCCAACAGTGTGGTAGTCCTTAACATTAGGACACTCAGAAAAAAGTGGGCCTTACAACATCTACTAGTTTAATTTAGAAAGAATAATTATTTGGTACTCAAAATAAAAATTAAACATATATTTTAAATTTAAAATTTATTAAAAAGTATTATGAGGAATGTTCACATTCAACTTTAATAAAATAAATGTCAATTCAAAATATTTAAAATTTTATTTGACTATTTAATTAATGTGATCAAATTTTTCAGAAAATATTTTAATATAAAAATAATTTTTTATTTTATAAATGACACAAATATAGTATTTTAATAATTATTATGATAAATTTTAATTTTATGTAACTCATTATTAAATTTTAATACAATAATATTATATTAAAAATAATTTTAAATTTTAAAATTACTTACAAATTTCTAAATATTAAAACATAAATTTAAATTAAAATATTCATAAAATTTCAAATGTTGCTGATCGCACTTATCCATTCCATTTAATTTGTATTTATCTAATATTATCTTCTTTATAAAATGAATTTGTGTCGCTACCACTTTCTTTTGTGCTGGCCAAAAGAACATTTCTACGTGGCATTTTGTTTGTGTCGCAAGAACAAGACTAAGTGCTGACACAGCGTCACATCCTCTTCTCTTCTTTTCTCTTCCCACAAACAAATCATAAAAACACTGTCCACTTCCAATTCCAATAGAATTGTGCAAAACACAAGCGAATTGAGTGATTAGTGTTTGAAGAATGGAGTTCAGTTTCGACGAGAAAGATTTCGTATCGTGCTGTGGAAGCACCAGATTCGCCAAGGACATGGTTTTGGCCTCTCCTTTCAGTTCGTTGCAGCACGCCGTTTCTGTGGCGAGGGACGTTTGGTTCAACAAAGTTGATGTTAACGGTTGGCTTCAGGCCTTCTCTGCCCACCCTCAGATCGGACATACCCATGCTCCATCTGTTGCCTCTGAAGCCAGTGCTCAGTTCAGTACATGAATTCATCACTTTTTTCCATCTGGGTCACTCTCCCTCTTGTGTTTTGGTGTGAAAGATTTGATTTTTGACTGGAAAGGGTGTGTTTTGGTTTTTGTGGGTTGGTGGTTCTTTGGGTCATCATTTGGGATTTGCAGTTCAAGTTCAGTGATTTCTCCCTTCCGATCAGAAATTTAGCATGACTTTTGAAGTGGTTGATATAAAAGTTAGAGAATTTTTAATACATGATAGTTAGGATACATAGACTATCTGCTCTCTCACTTGGGTGGTTCTCTATTTTGTGTATTGAGATGAAACCAAGAGTATAATCTATGGACTGATATGACAGATATTTTACATTGTCATTCAGTTATAAATCATCATGTATGGTTAATAGTTGATTCTTATGCAATCTTCAAAATTCCATACTTCTATCATTTCTGATTGATTGATATGGTGGAAATTCATACTTACCATAGGAATTAAACTCGTGAAACTAATGAATTAGGTATGGTTGTGCTTTTCTCTTTGAGTTTGTGCAAGTTTTGTAGGAAATGGATTCCCTGCAATCAGGACTTGAGGTTGGAATGTTGGATGAATTTGGGAGGACTTGATCTGAGAAGCGCATTTCAAGTCTGATCTACTTAGATAAAATATGAGGAGACCAATGCTCATTCAAAAGTTGTAATTGTGTGATAGTCTGAATGTGCTAAACCCCTGACTAAAGGAAATCTGAGTCTCGGATTTGAGTTAGGTGTGGAGTTGTGTCAGTTGAGTTCATTCATTCCTGATATTATGTTCCTGTTTGGTTGCATTCTGTTCTGTGTTTTGATATGAAACAAATGAATTGGATGCAAAAGGTTGTGTTTTTTTTTTCATGGTGGGGGTGAGTTTTTAAGTTAGCTATGGAATTTGTCAGTTAGGTAATTCATTCCATCAATTTTGTTCCTGGTTTTAACCATCTGGGTTTCTTTCTCTCCATTTTACATTGATGAAAGAACCATGAGTGAAAGTTGTGAATTTTTCTTCATCTGGGTGGTGCTTTTTTGTGGCTTCAGCTGTGATTTATGCAATGAAAAGGGTAAAAAATGTATATCATATTTGTTAGTTAGAAATAATAAGGAACTGTTTTATGCAGTTGGAGTAAGGGAGAGCAATCAACTGCTTTATCTACTGCAACTGGTTCTAGCTTACAGGTTTGCTTGCTGCTGCTACTCAAAATATTACTAATATTTTAGTGCTTTTTGTTGTACTACGAAATTTATGGTTGGAACTTGATTGATCTATGGTCTGCTATCTTAATACTGAACATACCATAAGATATTGAATTGAAAAGCACCTTCTTTCAAAGAGTTTTAATTTCTTAGCTGATAATTCACACGGTTAGCATCCTTCGTTAGCTAATATTATTGTGCTGGAAATTAGGCATTCATTAACAAAACTGAGCTTTGGACGTGGCTGCAAATATATGGTTAGAGGGGGACCTCAACTGCAATGTTAACTGTTAATAAATGGAAGTTAATTATCTGCATGTCATTTTTCAGGAACTATCTGAATGGAATGCTCGGTACTGGGAAAAGTTTGGGTTTGTTTTTCTCATTTGTGCATCTGGCAGAACCACTGATGAGATACTTGCTGAGCTGAAGGTAAATTTGAATTTCAAACTTTAGTGCTGGTAATGCTTTTATTTACTTTAACTTCTATTCTTGATTAATGTCTATTTGGGTGAATTTTCGTTGAGTTGTTATGTTATGAACATAGATTTGTTTAAGGTTACACAGGTTTAGCTTGTTTGTGAGCAATGATAGATCTTTTGAGCTTCTTTTTTCAAAGGGTGGGGAATATTCATTCATTCATTGTCTCTTATGTGCCAAATTCAATCATTGGCAGTTTCCTACATTGGTTAGGAACCCAAATTATTATGAAATGTTGATATAAGACTTTTCATTTAAATTTAAATTAATTTATGTTACACTGTGCAGAGACGATATACAAACAGGCCCATTGTTGAATTTGAGATTGCTGCTCAGGAGCAAATGAAAATTACAGAACTACGCCTTGCAAAGCTCTTTTCAAGTGCAGAAGAGATTTCTTCTAGAACTGACAAGTATTCCACTGCTAAAAAGGCAGAAGGTACTTCCATATTCTTTCCTGATTTATGTTTGGTTATAGTTTAAGAACCCCTTTTGACATTCAAATCTGCTTAGGAAAGATATAACTTTGTGCTCACTTTGTTTCCCTGACAACCCTTCAACTATTCAATTTGGTTTTGCTTATTGCTGTATTCATTAATTGAAATGTAGCATATCATCAACCATTCATCATGAGTCATAACTTTTTGTGTAGAAGTAGAATGATCAAATATTTGAGTTTTTCTTCCATTCATTCATTCATTCTTTCAGTATGTTAAAAGTTGAGTTCTACAATGTTCAAATCTGGGATACAAGTGATTTAATGTTAACTCTTAACTGGTGTTGAAATCATGTGATTTTGACCTGTGATTAACCATTTTAAACTATGACATCTCAGTTAAACTGACACCTCGTTCAACAATCATTTGTCATCATTCTAAAAGAGATGCCACACAAGGACTATATTATATTTGTTGTATTCAAATAACTTTCTCCTAAGATGTTTCATATATTTCTAACTGTGATGCATGTGGTATCTGTGGATGGTAAGTTGGTTTCTGAGTGCTTAACAAAACCCTCCTCCTTTATTGTTTATAAAATGTTGTGGTCTGAATTTTCAAAACTCTGCACTTTTACATCATGATGTTTACAACAAGTTACCAATTTTTGTTTCTTATTTTCCCAATGCTAGAAGATCGTATTAGCATCATCAGTAGTCATGTGACTGCTGCTTCAGAGGGTTCATCAGGTAAACCAATTCACCACCCTGCAAGAACTCGCCCTCCCATCACCACTCATGTGCTGGATGTATCGCGGGGCTCTCCGGCCGCCGGTATTGAGGTGCTTCTGGAGGTGTGGAGGGGCGTTCATCCTCGGCCGACATTTGGGGCCACAGGCGGTGGCAGTTGGGTGTTCCAGGGGTCATCGGCGACCGATCAAGACGGCCGGAGCGGTCAACTGCTGAGCATAGTTGAGGATGTGAGTCCAGGAATATACAGGATAAGTTTCAACACTGGGAAGTACATCCCAAATGGTTTCTTTCCTTATGTGTCTATTGTTTTTGAAATCAAGGATTCACAGAAAAGGGAACATTTTCATGTTCCTCTTCTGCTTTCTCCATTCTCATTCAGCACTTACCGTGGAAGCTAGGAATATAGGAACAGTTGCCAAATGAATGCCACAAATGTTTGTGGGGTGCCTAGAATGAATCTCTGAAGATTTGAATCACTAAAGGTACCACATTTAGATAGGTAATAAGTGCAGTGTTCTTCAGTTATTGCATGTTATGTAAGTTCTTTCCAGTTAACAATCGAAACTTGCAATATTTGAGACATGACTTCAATATTTAAATACCACATATAGTGCATGAGCAAGGGTTTATTCAGTTCCATTATGATGAAATTATATTTAAATTGTCTGCATAATTGTAACTCAAAAATAATTACATTTAAATAAAAAAGAGTTGTTAGAAGTGAACTTTAAGTCTAACTCAACTCCACAAAAACGACATGTAAGGTGATATTTGCATTCCACTTATATATTGTGAATTGGCCTTATCAACACACTTTTTCATGTCGATTATAAATTCATCTCGTGCGTGAGACAAGAAATTAGTGGGTGGTCCATTAGCAGTTCGATATCGGGTGGAACAGAATAGGATATGTTTTAATTTGGCTTTGATACCATGTTAGTAGTGGACTTTAAGTCTAACTCAACACCACAAAATCGATTTGTAAGATAAGATTTACACCTCGTTTATATATTGTGAATTATGTCATGAAGTTGTATGAATGGGATGAGTCTCTGGATTGTTTTATTAAGTGAAAGACTCATAGGTTTCTGAAATATATTTTAACCTAGCTTAAAAAGGTTTATATCTTAGATCATAATATTTTGGCAATTGCTTCTTGCACCCCATCATTTTTTTTTCTCGCACCCCACAATACAAGGAAAATACTCAAATACCTTTCACCCTTGCACCACACTACCGGAGACTGCAGGAAGAAGAGAGAAAATGGTTAAAGAACTCATTTCAGAAACATTTTTCCGGAAAATATTTCATGTTTTCGTAAAATTCTTTTCGTAACACATTTCATGCAGGAGTTCCAAAAAATTTATTTCGGAAGATATTATGTGTTTTGAAAATTTTATTCTGGAAATCTGTTTCAAAAATCGTATTTCAGAATATACTTCATGTGTTTTGGAAATTTTATATGAAAACTCTCATCTGGAAAATTTTGTTCCGGAAATTCTGTTTTTGAAAATTTCACTAGGAAAAATGTTATTTCGGATATTGCGGAATCAACGATTCAGAGATAAAATGGTTATTCTAAAAACTTAATTGGATGCAGGAATGAATTGATGGGTGCAGGAAGCAATTTGGAGGAAGAAATTGATGGGTGCATGAAGCAATTTCGACATGTGAGAGGTGAGAGTTCTTCAAGGAACGCTTTACACACGGCTCTTCAATTTTTTTCTTAAGAAATTCAAAAAAATAACAAATTTATTATTCAAATTTGATAACATTTGTATGCTCTACAATAAAATTTAAAAGAATACTAATACTTTTTTAACATAAATATGAAAAATTAAGATACTCTTTAACATTGAAAGTATGGCTTCAGAAGTTTATTTGTGAATAATAAATTATAGACTAAATTTTGAGAAATTATATTAATATTTTTTTGAAATGTTAAAGTCTTCGAGTTTATTTACCTATCTATCCATTACACAAATCTATTTATTATACAAATTGAAAGAACAATTTGAACACGTGACAACTCTTGAAGGAACAGTTTGGACATGTGGCAACTATTCAAAATTTTCTTAAAAAAAAAAAAACAAATCTATTATTCCATTTTGCTAACATTTTTATGCTTTGCAATAAAATTCAAAAGAATATCAATATTTTCTTAACCTAAATATGAAAAGTTCAGAAACTCTTTAACGTCGAAGATGTCGCTTCAAGAATTTATTTGTGAACAATAAATTATAGACTAAAATGTGTTAATTCACTCAATTCATCATTAATATCAATGTGTTAACTTTCTACATGATTTATGTCTTATGATATTCCTACATCCTTCATAATGCTTTGTAATTATTTATTTTTCATTTATCATTGTCCTTGATAATGTCATAAGATGTTGCATGAGACAAATGAAGATCACAAAGCGTAGGAATGACAATGGGCGGGACAGATACGAGTTTTGTTATCCCATATCTATTCCGGTAGAAAAAATTCATCTTCATCCCCATATTCAACTTTAACGGGTATCAAACTTTTTTCTTATCTCCATCCCCACCGGATAACGGGTATAATCTCGTACCATACCCGTATCCGTTTTATTACTACTTCAATATTAATTTTAATTATTTTTTATGAAATAATAAAAGATTATGGTAAAGGAAACATAATATTATCAAAAAATATTCAATATTAAGAGGATGATTGTTTTTTTGATATCAAATACTTTGGAATAAATTATAACTTTTTATATTTTAGATTAGAATACCAAATAAAATTTCATAAGAACTAAAAAATTTATTAAATTTGCAAACACTAATGAAACTTAGTTGATAAAATTTAAAAATATTTAAAAAACAATATAAAAGGAAAACAAATATTCAAATTAAAATATATTTTAAATGTTTGTTTACTTCAATTTTTTAAATTCTAATGAATTTCTTTTTATACACTAATACAAGTTATAATACATCACTTGATCAAAATGATGCAAATAACAAATAATAAACATAATAATAAAATTTGAAATAGATCTTGTATCTTTTGAATTCCAATATATGTTTTGATGGTGATAAAAAAATATTCATTACAATTACATTAAATTTTTATTTTGTAGTAAAAAAAAGTTATTTATACAATTATAGTGAAAAAAATTACAGTGTAATTGATAATGAGTTAGAAAATAAAAAATAATTAGATAAAATTTATCGAAATAGTATTCTACATGATGAAAATAAAAAATAAATAAAAATATTAAAAAATTAACAAACGTATGTCTTAGAAACAATTTGATAGACTATTAACAAAATGTATAATCAATGGTATAATAAAATTAAAAATACCTTAGAGATCTAAGAAAACTTTTTAAATATTAATATATATGTTCAATGAGAAATAACAAAAATTGTTGTTTTAGGGAGAAACAAAAGAGTTCTTCAAATGAAAACAAAATGAATGATAATAAGTACAATTTGTTGTTTACATTACCTAGTAAATGAAAGGTTTATACTATTAAACATTTATATTGAGAGTATTAAACATTTTCATATAAAAGGAAAATATACAATAAATAAAAATATTCAAATGTGAGACATAAATTTTTTTTGATTGACATACAATATTTTAACATAATTACATACATGTTATGATAAGTGAACGATATATTAGAGATGCTAATGAGTTTCATGACAAACCAAATAATTAGAAGAAATAATATATATATATATATATATATATATTATTTATTATTAATGTTAGCAGTTATACAAATTAAATTGTATGATTAATTCTTTCTTTAACTTAATACATTTTTAAAAAAAAAACATTAATTATCTTTTTAATATCATATTTTAATTGATAAAATTTGATTCACCATTTAATATTAATTTTTAAATTAATAATTACTATTTAATACATGAGGATGAAATTATTAATATCATACATATTTGCAAATATACAAATCAAAATAATTATTAATTATTTATTTAATTAATTAAATTTTATTACATTTTTTAAAAGTCAAACATTAATTATCTTTTCAATATATCATATATTAATTAATAAAATTTAATTCACCATTTAATATTAATAGTTCAATTACTAATTATTATTTAATACATCAATATGAAATCATTAATATATTTGCTGTTATACAAATTAAATTGAATGATTAATTTTTTTAATTAATTAAAGTTAATTACACTTTTTAAAAGTCAAATATTAATTACTTTCTACTATATAATACATTAATTAATAAAATTTGATTCACCATTTAATATTAATTATTGAATTACTAATTATTATTTAATATAATGATATTAAATTATTAATCAATAATATTATTATATTTCAATACAATTAATATTTATTATATTTATTATTTATTTATTATTTTATATTATCTTTGATGAAATCTTTAATTATTTATTATATACTATAACTGTTTACAGATCTTTCAAATGGTTATATTAATGTCTTAAATACATATCTAATCCTTATTTTCACTTAAAAAAAAACATTAATAAATTTTGTATAAAAATATAAATCTCATCTCCTAAAGTTTGAAATATTGTTATTTGAACATAACTTGACTTATTTCGATAATATTTTTAAAATCTAGATAGGTAAAATTTTAAAAATATTACAATATTTTGGTAAGAAAACCGTAAAAGCAGTATGTATATGACTTATTTATGAACTTAATTTAAATATAATTATTTTGAATATATTTAAAAATGTCTTAAAATGTAAATATTTAATTGTTTTTCTAGAAGTAGATTAACAAATTAATATATTGGGGTGTATTTTAAAATTAATAGTTGCAATTTGATAGTATATATATA
>Ga0214542_1010343_pt1 | contig 13691 bp, 9 predicted proteins | sample CNSS1metaG_FD_160096 | JGI IMG/M metagenome (GOLD analysis project Ga0214542, IMG submission 160096) | Root nodule microbial communities from cowpea collected in UCLA plant growth center, Los Angeles, California, USA - CNSS1 | ecosystem: Host-associated > Plants > Roots > Nodule | place: USA...
GACTCGGTCAGACATTTTTGGTGGCATGGACAACAATACTAGCTCCCCTCGTAATCCGGCAGGTCGGACCAATGATAGAAACTAGGAAAAACTGAAAAAGATAGTATGTATTATTCAGCAATTTATGGAGTAAAACAGTAATGGGCTATAATTCTGCAGCAACACAATAATTCCAGAGTCATAGACTCCTCCAGAGAATACCTCTCCTTCCACTCCAAAAGACTAACTAACTCCCCTCCACCACTCTCCTCTCTCTCATATACCTAAACCCACCAAAATAGAATCTTTTACACGTCAACCCTGCTTCCTAACTAATTTCTCACTCCTTCCCCATTTGGCCCCACTTTCTTTCTTCTGGTATAAACATTCCATATCTTGGACCTACTGTCAATAATTGTGCCTTGTTGAGTAACAGGCCCATGCTCCTTTCTCACTGTATGACTCTTATTTGGAGTCCTATCAGTCTTCCAAAGGTTGTTGTCGATTCGGTTCTTATTACAATTTAAAATAAACTAAACTAAAGTTCATTAATTAATTAACTCCAAACATAAATTTAGATAGTCAATTTTACAAATGATTGAGTTATTATTTAAGAAAACTAATTACTTAAAAACTGAAGCAAAGAAGAGTTCTCCGTCCGAGTCATGATGTAATTCATCACTTTCTTGATATTTTTTTTCTTGAAATATGGGTTTATATTCAAATAGTAAGGACAACACTTGATGAATAACTTATGTTTTTCTTGTTCTAGTTCTTGTTATAGTTCTAAATCCTTCAAATAGATTGTTACTCTTGCTCATGATCACACCTTGTTTATTGTCACATCCCATCATTCATTTTCAACAGGACTCTTCGTTCTATATTGGTGAGGACAGGTGTTTTGAGTGTTGTTCTTGTGCGGTGTGGTACCTAGTGTTGGTTTCCATTTCGTTTCTTCTGGGCATTTGCTTTTCATTTCCCGTGATTGATTTTATTTTAAGTATATATATTATTTATATATATATATATATATATATATATATATATATATAATATTTTTGTAGAAAGTAAAATCTACTATATTTATTACAATCTCCTAAGATTTAAGATTTTTTTAGCTTTATATGGTTTTAGTGTATGATAATCCTGAACTTTCGACATTATTGGTTTTGGTTTTAGTTCTCATTCTCAATTTTTTTTTTATCAATTTGGTTCTAGCAATCTTACATAATGAAACAATGATTTACTCTTCATAAGGAAATGAATTGAAAATATAAAGAGCCAAATGGAATAATAATAAAAAGTGAGGAGAAGATAACTTTAAACTTTCCTTGCACATATGAGCTGATTTGGAAAACTGATTTGGAAGGAAACTCACGTATACAATTAAGGTAAAATTATATTCGATTGTATATTTTATTATTGTCTTTATAATTACTGGCATAAACACATGTGTATATATTTTTTTAAATATGTATGATAATATGTTAGTGATGATATTATAATATTATTAAATTAATATATAAAATAAAATTATATTTATTAAAATAAAGTGAAATAAAAAAAATTATAAAAAAATAATTATTGATGAATATAAAAGTAAAATGAGAAAAAATAGAAAATTTCATAGAAAACATTGTTAATCTTAAAAATTTAACAAGTTATTATATTGTCTGGATAAAATAAAAGTTATGAAATGTGAACATAAAGAATAGAATTCTATTTATAATATATATATAATATATATATATATATATATATATATATATATATATAGTTATATATATAGTTATCGTTTAGATAAATAAGTAAAATAAAATGAAACGAAAAAGTTATTTAAATGTTATAATTTTAAATTTTTTATTTTAATAAATTATTATTTTAAAAATCTTTTTATTTATTAAATTTTATAATAATTTATTTTAATATATTATCATTTTAAAGATGCTTTTTTTATGTATTAAAATTTTTAATAATCTATTTTCATTCTAATTTACATTTTTTAAAATATTTTATATAAAATATTCTTAAAAAATATTTTTATTAAATATTTTCTAAATATTTATATGAAAAAAAATATCACCCCAAATCAAATAAATTTTAATTTTTCTCACCATTTTCGTTCACTCTAACATTCTTTCTCTTAATCTAAATACATCATTCAAACAAGTAATAATATAATACGACACATTAAATAACTTTAAAAAAATCAAAAAGCGGCTGTAACTATATGACTACAACTAAATATATTCATTCTCAACAAATTTTCGCATGTCATATGGTTTGCACCCTTTTTCCCTGACGTAGTAGAATTGAATTGGGAATGAATAAATTTGGGACATATTTAAATCTAGTTTCTTCTTATTCTTCACAACAATGTCTCAACAAGAGGTTTAGTTCTTTTTTGTCTTCATTACTGGTGTGTTTGAGTTGAACTTGTTTATTTTCGGTTGATTAGATATGGTTTTCTTCACAATAGACACTAATATATGAGCATATTTGATTTATTCCTTTACGTGATTTGATCAATATTAGGGTTGTTAAAAAATAGTTGAATCAAACCAAATTAATATTGAATTGAGTTTAATTGTATAAAAATATGAATCATTTTTAAGAAAATTTCAATGAATTATTGTATTCATTTATTTTTAAAAACTTAATTGTTCCTAAATTAATGTGATTGAATTAAATTCAACTATAAATTATAAGATTTTTAAAAATAGGATGTTCACTAGTAATAATTAAAACAATTTATGCAGTTCAAGCAAATTAGAGAATTTCAATTTAGTTTATTCACTCAAATCATGGTTCATTTTAGTTCAATTCTCTCAAACCACTTTATAGTTTCCTTCAATTCTTGCATTTTGCTGAGTTGTTCCAGATTTGGTTTTTGTTAGCCTTCAAATTAACATTATTAGATGGAAAGGTGGGTTGTATTACACTTCATGAATGATTTTTTTTTCTTTTTCTACTAAGCTTGTAATGATGTACACCTCCTCAATTTTCTGGGCCTTCTATGAGGTGTCTGATATAGTTGAGGAAGGATTTCTTGAGAATTTTTTTTTCAAAACTGTTGTTCATTTATTGGACAAAAGGAGACTTCATATGCACTCTTTTATAATATTTGTTACATAATCTTAGGTTTCTTTAACTTGTAGTCCGTTGCAATTACAATGTGTTTACAACGAATACATATTGAGACCCAAAAATAGCATGTCTGGTTAAATAAATGTTTTCATGCTATAAACATGAGTAACTTAAAACTTATTATACCTAAATCATATAATTATACAATTTTTACTTTTTTCAACTTCTCTTTCTAACTTTTTATTTTCTTATAAGATCCAATAAAGTTAATGATCAAGATAAAGACGTATTATTGTTAGGATGTGAAATGGGTAAAAAGTTAAGAAAAATACAAATATGATTTTTAACCTAGTATATCTGCCACAAGAAAATGCGGTTGTCCTTTTAAATTGAGAGAAAAACCAATTTCTAATGCAGATGAGTGAATATTGAAGGTAATGTTTGAATATCATAACCATGATTTGTCACAAACTTTAGTTGGTCACCCTTTGTTTCTAGGAGGTTAAAATCCACTGAACATTCATTGCTTGTTGATATGACTAAGAGTCAAGTGAAGCCTACAAACATTCTCCTTACCCTCAAAGAAAATAAGTGTAATGTGACAACAATCAAGCAAATATATAATGCAAGATACACTTACAAACGATCATTGAGTGATTTGAGAACTGAATTATAGCACCTGATGATTATGTTAGAACGTGACAAATACATCCACTTGAGTAGACGTGTAGACGAATATGAGGTTGTAAGTAATCTCTTTTGGACACATCTTGATGTAGTAAAATTGTTGAATACATTTAATATTGTTTTCTTAATGGATAACACCTATAAAACCAACAAATATCGGCTGCCACTACTTGAGATAGTAGGTGTGACGTCAACAAGGTTAACTTTCTCACATGCCTTTGTATTCTTATCAAGTGAACGACAAAATAATTTCACTTGGGTTCTAGAGAGGCTAAGAGGATTATTTATGACATGTGAGGGTCCATAAGTCATTGTTAGCGACAAAGACCTAAATTTCATGAATGTTATTGGCATTGTATTTCTTGAATGTTATCATATGCTATGTTTTTTCCACATTCAAAAAAATGTGCAAGCCAAGTGCAAAATGCTAGTCAATTTTTTTGGGGTATAGGATGTTGTCATGGAAACATGGGAAAATGTTGTGGATTGTGAACATGAATCCACCTTTAGTGATTGTGCTTATCACCTTCATGTTTGTATTTCATGGCCTTTATGCTTTGCATATGTCAATAATTCTTGGATCATTCCATATAAGAAATGCTTTGTAAAGACATGGACAAACTGACTAATGCATTTAGGAAACACAACATCAAACATGTATTTTTGCATCTTATTTTATATAGTTATTTTTGTTAGTTGTTTTATGATATTGGTCATGTCATTTGCATCAAGGTTGAATATCCTTACTAGAGGCTGAAGAATGTTGACAAAAGAAGAAGATTGATTAAAAGATTTGGATGATGATAAAGATATTGAAGAAAATACTTGAAGATATTGAAGACAATATATTTTATGTTTAAAGATTCTTATTGTAATAGACTTAACTTTTTCTAGTTAGGTGCAAGATTGTTAAAATAACAGCCACCTTGCAACTCCTCTAAGAGAAACTCAATTTTCACAAAAATCAGTATGGTAATCGATTACCAACTTATAATAATCGATTACCAACTCAAAAAATTCTATTTTTCAAAAACCCACTTAAGATAATTGATTACCACGAATGGTAATCGATTATCACTGGCAGTTATAACTTTGCTCTTGAAAAACGACTCGAAATAATTGATTACCATTTCTAGTAATCGATTACCACTGGCAGTTATAAAAATATTTGTTCAAATATGTACATGAGATAATTGATTACCATTTTGGGTAATCGATTAACACTGCAAAACTTTGTTTTCGAAAATCACTGAAATAATCGATTATCTTAAGTCGTAATCGATTATCCTTGGCAGTTTCAGTTAAACTCTTCATTTCTAACTCAACTTCTGAAAATCTCTTTAAATAGAACTCAGTTTCCAAACTTCAAACCACCTTTTTAAGATTCAGAGTTCTTGTTCTGTGACTGCAAAATGTTGCTCTGTGAGATTCTTAAAAATAGCTTTGAAAAGCCTAGTGTGAGTGAGTGATAACTTTTTCTAAGTAAGTTCTTAGAAGATTGAGTGTTGTGTTGTTGCTAGGAAAGTTGTTCATCCTTTGTGTGATTCAGGGGGGCTTTTGTTCATCTCTTGTGGTTGTTCAAGAGAGGTGTTTTCTAATCCTTACTCTTTTATAATCTGTTGTAATTTGATTATTATAGTGATTGAGTTAATCTCTTTGTTTAAGAGATTAACAACTGGACGTAGGGTCTTTTGATCCGAACTAGTATAAATATCAATGTGCATCTTCCTCCCTTAAACTCTTTATTTATCTGCACTTGCATTTAAAGTAACCGTGATTTTAAGTTAATCAATTAAATTTTCAGAAATTTTTTTAAAACTTTTTAAGACTTATAAAAATCCAATTCACCCCTCTCTTGGTTTTTGACCATTGTTTAGTCATTCCGCTACGCGATACCAACAGTTGGTATCAGAGCTTGATTTGATAGTTATTTAAATTTTTCGAAAATGGTAGGGCAAACCAAACTTTTGCTGAAAGTGCGTATATCAATAGACCTCCACTTTTCACTGGTGAAAACTACCCTTTCTGGAAAGTCAGAATGCAAATATTTTTAGAATTTGTTGATAGGGGTATTTGGGATGCTGTTTTGAATGGACCATTTGTTCCTGTTAACATTGTTAATGAAGTGCAAGAACCAAAGCCTTTTGCTCAATAGACTGTTGATGAAAATAGGCGAGCTCAATATGATGTTAAAGTCAAAAACATCATATCATCTACTCTAACTCTTGATGAGTTCTACAAAATTTCTGTTTGCATCAATGCACGCGAGATATGGGAAATCCTTCGAGTGACTCATGAAGGAACTGATGATGTCAAACGGGCTAGAAAGAACTCTTTGATTCAAGAATATGAAATGTTTTGCATGCAGTAGGGAGAAACCATCTATGATGTGCAGAAGCGGTTCACACACATCATCAACCATCTCAATGGGCTAGGTAAAAGCTTTGATAGTGATGAACTTAACATAAAAATTCCTAAATCCTTGAATAGGACTTGGCAGCCAAAGGTGATGGCCATCACGGTATCACAAAATCTTGCAACAATGACCATGGCAGCTCTCTTTGGAAAATTGAGAGAGCACAAGCTTGAACTGGGAAGATTGAATGATGAAGAAGATTAAGGAAGAAAGAAGAATATTGCATTCAAAACTGAAGTTGTCAAAGGTAAGAAACAAAAAGAGGAAGAAGATTTTGATGATGATGATAAGAATCTTAGTCTCATGATAAAGAAGTTCACAAAGTTCATGAAGGCCAAAGGCAGAAATCAATTCAAGAGTAATAAAAAGGAGAATCAAGGAACCTCCTCAAACTTTAAATGTTATGGATGTGGAGAAAATGGTCATGTAAAAGCAGACTGCCCAAATTCAAAAAGGAGTGATGAAAAGAAAAGCAGAAAATATTATAAGAAAAAGGGTTAAATATGTTTTTGGTCCCTCAAGTTTCAGCGAAATTTGGAATTAGTCCCTCATCAAAACTTTTGACCAATTTAGTCCTTCATCTTTCAAAATGTATGAATTTAGTCCTTTTAACCAAATTTTGTTAAGTTTATCTGACGTTTCAAGCGCATGTCATGATAGTATTTAAATTATTTACACTATTTGACACATTTTTGCTTCAATGTTAACTTAAATACTATCATGAAATGTGCTTGAAACGTCAGATAAACTTAACAAAAGTTGGTTAAAAGGACTAAATTCACGCATTTTGAAAGATGAAGGATTAAATTGGTATCAAGTTTTGATGAGGGACTAATTCCAAAATTCGCTGAAATTTAAGGGACCAAAAACATATTTAACCCTAAGAAAAAAGCATACATAGCGTGGGAAGATAATGCCTGAAGTTCATCCAACTTTGGTGGATCTGATGAGGAAGAAGCAAACTTTTGCTTAATAGCCAATAATGATCACTCTGATAGTGAGGTAAGCTCCTTTGACAATGAAAATGATTATGATTCTCTTTATGATGCCTTTCAAGAATTGCTTGCTAAATCTAGTAAACTAGATATTGCTCACAAAAATTAAAAAGTGATTTTAAAGAATTACAGAGCAATCTTGAAAAATCTCTTGAAGAAGAAAATGTTTTAAAAGATAAAATCTTAATTTTGGAAAATAGAGAAATTGAGACAGTTGAATGTGCATCTTGCAAACGCTATATGTTTGATTTAATGATTTTAGAAAATCAACTTAAAGATGCTTTAGAAAATAAATCTTTTGAAAAACATGTTATTGAGAAAAAGAATTTAAGTATAAAAAAATATATTCCTAAAAATAAAATTAAAAGGACTCGGAGAGTGTGGGTAGAAAAAGGAATTGGTCATTCTAAAAATACATGTATAGCTACCTGTTTTTATTGCATCAAATAAATGCAATATTAAACATTATGATGTTCCGAATGAGAAGTATACTTGGATGTCTATTGTTAGATAATTAGTATGTCTCTCTAACCCCAAGGACTCAATAAAGTTAATGGGGACCTAAAGAAATTATTTTTTCTTATTTTGTAGTTAACTTCCAAATCCAGAAAATCAATGTGGTACCTTGACAGTGGATGCTCAAGACACATGACTGGTGATAAGAGAAAGATCAAGAATCTCAAAAGAAAGGATCAATGATTTGTTACATATGGAGATAACAACAAAGGGAAAATAATTGGAACTAGAGATGTTGGTGGAGGGGATACCTTGGAGATCAAGGATGTGCTACTTGTAGAAGGACTCAAGCACAATCTCCTCACTATTAGTCAACTATGCGATAAAGGTCTCAAAGTCATCTTTGAAAGTGATTACTGCACTATTCACCAAAAGAATTCTAAGAAAATTGCTTTGAAAGGTATGAGACATAACAATATCTATTTAATTGATCTTGATTATGCATCATCTAGTAATATAATATGTCTTGTTGCAAAAGAAGAAAATCCTTGGTTATGGCATAAAAAGGCTGCTTATATTCACATGGAACACTTGAATAAATTGATTTCTAAGGATTTAGTAATTGGTTTACCAAAAATAAAGTTTGAAAAAGATAAATTATGTGCTGCTTGTCAAAAAGGAAAACAAGTAAGATCATCTATTCATTCAAAAAATATTATATCTACTTCAAAGCCATTAGAACTTTTGCATATGGATTTGTTTGGTCCCTCTAGGATTAAGAGTTATGGAGGAAATTATTATGCTCTTGTTATTGTTCATGATTACTCTAGGTTTACTTGGACATTCTTTCTTAGTTTAAAAAGTGAAGCCTTTAAAGCATTTAAAAAATTTGCAAAATTAGTTCAAAATGAAAAAGATTTGAAAATCAAGATTATAAGTAGTGATCATGGTGGGGAATTTCAAAATGAGTCATTTGAATATTTTTGTGATGAAAATGGAATTTTGCATAATTTCTCTGCATCTAGGACACCTCAACATAATGGAGTTGTAGAGAGGAAAAATAGGTCCTTAAAAGAACTAGCTAGAACAATGCTAAATGAATATAATGTGCCTAAGTATTTATGAGCTGATGCTATGAGTACTGCATGTTATGTTTTAAATAGAATGCTTATTAGGCCTATTTTAAAAATTACTCCTTATGAATTATTTAAAGATAGAAAGCCAAATGTTGCTCACCTTAAAATTTTTGGATGCACATGTTTTGGTTTAAATAATGGAAAAGAAAATTTAGTAAAATTTGATTCTAAAGCTGATGAGGCAATATTTCTAGGATACTCTCTCCCGAGTAAAGCATATAGAGTTTTTAATCGAAGAACTTTGAATGTTGAAGAATCCATGCATATTGTCTTTGATGAAGTTGTAGACCTCGAGGAGAATCCTCTTGAGTTAAATAAGAAAATTGCAGGTGATGAAGAATATATTCAGGAGGCTCTTGATGAAATGTATTTAAATGAGAATCCTCCTCCTCAACCTGAAGATCATGAACAATGCTGGAAGTCACCAAGAGGGATATCTCTAGACAACATCATTGGTGATATTTTAAAAGGGGTAATCACTAGAAATATGAATAATTTTTGTATGAATGTAGCTTTTGTTTCACAGATTGAACCAAAGAATGTTCAAGAAGCTCTTCAAGATGATCAATGGTGCATTGCAATGCAAGAGGAGCTCAATCAATTTGAAAGAAATGAAGTATGGGAGCTGATTCCAAGAAATGAATCATTTCAAGTGATTGGGACAAGATGGGTGTTCAGAAATAAGGTGGATGAAGATGGAAATATTACTAAGAATAAGGCTAGGCTTGTGGCAAAGGGATATCGACAAGAAAAAGGTATAGACTATGATGCAACCTATGCCCTTGTTGCAAGGTTAGAAGCTATACGTTTACTTCTTGATTATGCCTCTATTATGAAATTTAAATTATATCAAATGGATGTCAAAAGTGCTTTTCTAAATGGTTTTATCAAAGAAGATGTGTACGTGGAACAACCTCCTGGTTTTAAGGATTATAAATTTTCAAATCATATTTATAAATTAAAAAGGCACTTTATGGTTTAAAACAAGCACCTAGATCCTGGTATGAACGCTTAAGCACATTTTTGCTCGAAAATGATTTTGAAAGAGGTAAGATAGACTCAACTTTGTTTATTAAAAGGGTAGGTGAACACATTTTATTGGTTCAAGTTTATGTTGGTGATATAATTTTTGGATCAACTAGTAAATCTCTTTGTGAAGGTTTTGCAAGTATAATGCAAAGTGAGTTTGAAATGTTAATGATGGGAGAATTAACCTTCTTCCTTGGATTGCAAATTAAGCAAATGGAAAAAGGGACATTCATATCTCAATCTAAATACTTAAGGAAGTACTTAAAAATTTTGAAATGGATAATGCTAAAGCAGCAAGTACTTCTTACTATTTGGATAAAGACGAATCAGGTATTAAGGTAAATCAAACTATGTTTAGAGGTATGATAGGGTCTCTTTTATATCTTACTACAAGTAGACCTGATATTATGCAATATGTATGTGTTTGTGCTAGATTTCAAGCCAGTCCTAAGGAATCACATCTTATAGAAGTAAAAAGAACTTTAAAATATCTTAAAGGAACTATATCTTTTGGACTTTGGTATCCTTCTGGGGCCTCACTTAGTTTAATAGGGTACCTTGATGTTGATTATGGTGGCTGTAAAATAGATAGAAAAAGTACTAGTGGTACTTGTCACCTCTTAGGAAGCTTATTAGTTTCCTGGCACTCCAAGAAACAAGCTTGTGTGGCTTTGTTAATTACAAAGGTTGAATACATAGCTGCTGGAAATTTTTGTGCTCAAATTCTCTGGGTGAAACAACAATTAGAAGATTATAATATTTTTCTAAATCATATACCTTTGAAATGTGATAATACCAGTGCTATTAATTTAACCAAAAATCCATCATACACTCTAGGACAAAACACATTGAAATTAAACATCATTTTTTAAGGAATCACATAAGTAAGGGCAATTGTGAGATAGAATATGTAGATACAAAGCACCAATTAGCTAATATTTTTACCAAACCTTTAGCCAAAGATAGATTTTGAGAGATTTGGGAATTTTAGCAGTGTCTTAAAAATGCACCAAATTGAACCAAAATGCACAAATTCGCACTTTATAAAAATTTCGAAAAACAACGTCAATAATCGATTACCACTTATGGTAATCGATTACCAGGTCATCTTCCTATTTCTGGGTTCTTAGGTTATGAGCAAATAATCGATTACCACTTACGGTAATCGATTACCAAGCTTTTCTGAACATTTTATTTTTTAGATTATAAGCAAATAATCGATTACCACTTACAATCATCGACTACCCAACATTTATGAACATTTTATTTTCCAGATTATGAGCAAATAATCGATTATCACTTACGATAGTTGATTACCCACCTTCATTGCCCAATTTTGGACTATGAAATATGAGCAAATAATTGATTACCATGTTTGGTAATCGATTATCCTTCGTCGTTGTGCGTTAAACTTTCCTCAATTAGTTGTTGTAACAGCTAGATTCTCCATTAAATCACCAAATCAAACCAGTTTTCTTCTCTCTGTTATATAATTCTTCTTCCACAACCAACTATTCACTTAAAAACATCCAAAGTCACTTTCCCCCTTTTCAAAACCCTAAAACCCTAAAACCCCTTTTCTGCAAATATATGGCAGAACGCCGTAAGAAGATTCCCACTCATCGACGAGGTGCTCAACCTTCATCCTCTGTTGATTTTCCTCCGAGATATGCCTCCATTGATGGCTGGATCTCTGATAAAAATAGACGCCTAGAGTTTCTCACCCTCTTCAAAGAAAAACCACTACAAACACCCAAGTTTATCAACAATGGCTGGTTCCGAAACCAAGGATTCTCATGCCCTGATCTCTTCGAAGAACAAGGTATTCGATTCTTCATAGAAATACAAGGTGTTTACTATCCCGATCTTGTTCGTGTTTTCCATTACAACCTCAAATTCAGGGGAAACATTGGCTATACAAAAGTCAAAGGAGTAGAGATCATTCTTGATGATGATATCTGGACCAACGTAGCACGAATTCCTCCCTATATTGAACGCACATTCATCTTGTCTACCCACATCGACGACTTCAATAGAATTCTCACATACAGTCTCTTTTAAGGCAGCCTGATTTTCACATCAGCAAAAAATTATTGGCTGGCCCTCTCACAATTGAGGCAATGCTGCTTCACTATCTCATTGTCTGGATTTTGTGCCCACGTGGCACCAATCATGCTCAATGCAGTGAAGTCGGTCTATTAATCATCTATTGTTTAACGAATCATATTATGATTGATTGGTCAATGCTGTTTATGGAGACCATGCTTAAGGCAAGGGTGCTTACTCAATATCCTCTTCCGTACTCTCTTCTCATATCTCGCATTTGTGAGTACAAAAAGGTTCCAACCGAGGGGGAACTCTATCAAAGCACCTATCTTTCTAATGAAATCTCTAACTCTTCCCTTAAGCAAATGAAGATTGTGCAATTTGGAGGTGGATATGTTCATAAAGATGATGTTCCTAACTATGAAGATGATGAAGGAACTCCCTCCACATATCTTGTCCCTCGTCAAACCAATGATGGTTCTTCAAGCAAAGTTGCAACAAGATCATCCACCTCCTTAGAAGACCATAGTCTTGGTCTGAATCAAAGACTTGAAGATTTCTTCCTTCTATCTACATCTCGCCATGAAGAAGTTCTTAGGTCCATTGGAGAAGTCAATACTAGACTCTCCAATTTAGAAACAAAATTTGATGCATTCACTCATGATGATGACACGAGTGAAGAATTTTAGGAAAGCTAGTTGTTTAATTTACTGTTATTGCTTCTTGTGTTATGAATTTTTCTTTGAATAACAATTCTCTATGTTATAATTGTCTGGTGTATTCTTACTCTCCTTCATGAGCCCTTTTTTATCTTCTGATCAAAATAGGGGGAGAAAAATTTTAAAGGGTTGTCTCACTATTTCTTTCCCATAAGTTGTTTAAATGCAGGAATTTCAGAAACTTTAAACATATTATTGATCATCATAAAAAAGGGAGAGATTGTTGACAAAAGAAGAAGATTGATTAAAAGATTTTGATGATGATAAAGATGTTGAAGAAAATACTTGAAGATATTGAAGACAATATATTTTATGTTTAAAGATTCTTATTGTAATGAGCTTAACTTTTTCTAGTTAGGTGCAAGATTGTTAGAATAACATCCAGCTCGCAACTCCTCTAAGAGAAACTCAATTTTCACAAAAATCAGTATGATAATCGATTACCAACTTATAATAATCGATTACCAACTCAAAAAATTCTATTTTTCAAAAACCCACTTAAGATAATCGATTACCACGAATGGTAATCGATTATCACTGGCAGTTATAACTTCGCTCTTGAAAAACGACTCGAAATAATCGATTACCATTTCTAGTAATCGATTACCACTGGCAGTTATAAAAATATTTGTTCAAATATGTACATGAGATAATTGATTACCATTTTGGGTAATCGATTAACAATGCAAAACTTTGTTTTCGAAAATCACTGAAATAATCGATTATCTTAAGTCGTAATCGATTATTCTTGGCAGTTTTAGTTAAACTCTTCATTTCTAGCTCAACTTGCGAAAATCTCTTTAAATAGAACTAAGTTTCCAAACTTCAAACCACCTTTTTAAGATTCAGAGTTCTTGTACTGTGACTGCAAAGTGTTGCTCTGTGAGATTTTTAAAAATAGCTTTGAAAAACCTAGTGTGAGTGAGTGATAACTTTTTCTAAGTAAATTCTTAGAAGATTGAGTGTTGTGTTGTTGCTAGGAAAGCTGGTCATCCTCTGTGTGATTCAGGGAGAGCTTTTGTTCATCTCTTGTGGTTGTTCAAGAGAGGTGTTTTCTAATCCTTACTCTTTTATAATCTGTTGTAATTTGATTATTATAGTGATTGAGTTAATCTCTTTGTTTAAGAGATTAACAACTGGA
>Ga0214542_1010346_pt1 | contig 13687 bp, 4 predicted proteins | sample CNSS1metaG_FD_160096 | JGI IMG/M metagenome (GOLD analysis project Ga0214542, IMG submission 160096) | Root nodule microbial communities from cowpea collected in UCLA plant growth center, Los Angeles, California, USA - CNSS1 | ecosystem: Host-associated > Plants > Roots > Nodule | place: USA...
TTTAAGTACTTCAGGATGACTGTAATAGTTACCTTTCGTACGCTTCATGTTCATCTGAGTGCTTCTCGTTATTATAACTGTGTGATGTTTTATTTAGTAGTGTAATCTATTAAAATGGGATGTCACATAAAATATATCAGAATTTAAAAAAAAACATATTTTAAATTTATATCTATATATATATATATATATTATAAAAAAATTGGCGCCAAGACCCTCTTTATCCTCTGAGCTCATATATAGTTTAACTTTTTAAGATTAGTATTATATACCGTCTTCAGTTAAACTTTAGAATTGTAGTTCTTATGTTATTTAGTTATATATTGCTCTTAGAGATACAGAATAAGTTGGTTCAAGATAGAAGTGAATTGAATAATGAACTATTTTTTGTAAAATAAAATTAGTAACTTTTAATAAATCAAATTGATTAAGGTTGTAAAATAAATTTTACAAATAGTTTAGATGTAATATAAACACGTAAAAAACTTACGGAAGAAGAAGAGGTAATGAGAAAAGAAACTTCATGAATAAAACTAATTAATCCATGCGTAAATTAAATTAAAAACAATTATAAAACATTAATACCGCCTCCAAACTTTTCACGCATTCATTCAAAAACCCTTTAAAATTTTCCAAAAAAAACTCACAGAACCTCCAAATCTTAGAAGAAGAAAAAAACTCCAATTTTCCCAAAATTCCGAAAAACCCATTTGTGATCCGTGAGTTGGATGTTTGGGGTCGCCGTAGAACGATGGGTGTTGTGGGTCATTACAGAACGTTGGGTTTGAGACGGTTGCAGAACGTTGAAAATCCCTATTTGTGGGTCTTCGCGAGGTATGCAACCACCGAGATTAATGGGTCGGTGATAAGTGTAAAAGATAAGTTAATTTTTTATTTAAAATTGATACTTATCACGTGTAAAATGATGTTATTTGTGTATAAAACAAACCTCTTAACTTAAAATAGAATGATGTATTTAGAATTGAAGTTTTATGAATTATAATGATATTTTGTTATTTTGCAGTGAATATGAAAAAAATTATCAAGTATGCAGTTGAGCCACCTAGAGCTAAGCCATGGAAGTAGAAAAGACAGGACAACATATTTGTACTTTCTGGTTGAGCATAAGAAATGGAGCTAAGCCTCGTGAAGAAACCCTATTTGCAAGGAAACCTGGAGCCCAAAGGTTGACCAACCAAAAAAACCCTTCCAAGAAGGAAAGGTCACGTGCTAAGCACTAGGACAAGGGGTTGAGTTGAGAAGGAAATCCACTAATGAAGTAACCCTGTGGCTGAACACCAAAAGTTGGGTTGAGCATTACCCAAAAATTCCTATAAATAAAGAGTTTGTGTCCTCATTTCAAGCATTGAGCGGAGGCTCCACAATGTAACAATAACATAGAATCGAGTCTGTGAGGCACGAGGGAGATGCTCTTAGTGTAAATCTTATGTGTAGATGCTGCTATAATTACGTTATAATATTCTATGAGTACCTGAACTCCCTCATGTCCGGGTTTGATGTAATTAATTCTGATTATATTCACTTCTACTCCTTACCTGTTCATTTTGCTTTCATTCAATTGTTTGTGGTTTGATTTATGTTTAATGATGGCTTGAACACTTACCTATTTAACTGTTTATTTTGCTTTCATTCAATTGTTTGTGGTTTGATTTATGTTTAATGATGACTTGATCACTCATCTATTTAACTAGTTTGGATTGAGTTGGAAAACCAGTCTCAAACTGTGGTCCAATCAAATCATCATACATGTATTGTATGCTCCATGGCATACCAGACTGGATGCTGGAGGAGAGAGTCTTACACATTAAAGCAAGGACTCATTCTACCAGGAGTTGAAGAATCACATTGAATTTGGAGTCCTTAAGTTCTAGTGTATCAGGGATGAACCTAGATCTATAAAAAGAGTACTCCCAAGACATTGAATGATTTACAAAGTAAGTAAACAAGATGGTAGGTAGTGGTGTAGTAGAAGAAGATGAGATGAAATCAATTCATAACCCTTACTTCACTCAATTTATCTAATAACTACTATTTATTTTTACTTACACTCTTTATCACAAACCAAAAACCTAAAAACCAAACTACCAATATACTTGCTAAACTCATGTGGTTACGACACTTGTTGATACTACTACGTACCAGTACACTTGCTGGAAAATGATTATTGTGAAACAGTCATCAGTTGGCTTCTTTTGGGATTAACGGGTGTTCCTATTAGTGGGTTTGCGAGTGAATCTGAATATGGCAACTACAAATAATTCACATAATTGCACACAAATAGTTTACATTAAACTCAATTATTATCCAGAGACATGTATTTTGAATAAGAATCACTAGAAACTTGCACTTGTGGTGACTTCTACTGCTCATCCATGATCATCTAAGGTCATTATCCTGCTACTCTCACCACATGAACCATTCTACTCTATTTGAGTATGAATGATCATTAAAGTTTCATGATGTCACCTCACTTGAATCCATAGTCCAATGCATATACTAAAATAACACCACCATAAAATTTTCCCATGAGACCCATAGAATTATGTCAAACACATACAATACTCATAAATATATATATATATATATATATATATATATATATTAACAAATTTATTATCATCACAGTTTCACAATAATACTTTCGCAATCATATACATCTTTAATCATATTTTCATATTCATATATCAATAATTCCATCTCAAATTTCAAATAACAAACAATCACATATTTTACATCAACATACCGAGTCAAGTCTCAAAATACTAACATCATTCATGCATAACTTCATACACCGTATTTTTAAAATTAAGTCAATCAATCACATGTTAAAAATAAGGAATTAAAACTCTGAAGCATTCTCGCTTGAGCTAGAAATTCTCACTTGAATGACCGAAACTCTCGCTTGAGCTAGATATTCTCGCTTCAGCGACAGAGACTCTCACTTAAGCTAAAGATTCTCGCTTGAGCTAAAATTAAATAAAAACAAAAAGAGTTTTAGTGGCTTTCTCGTCTGAGCTAGAGATTCTTGTTTGAGCGACATGGGTTCTCGCTTAAGCTAAAGATTCTCGCTTGAGTTAAAATTCGAATAGAGAGCAAAGTAGAATTTTGGCTATTTTCACTTGAGCTAGATTTCTCTTGATTGAGTGACAGAGGTTCTTGCGTAAGCTAAAGATTCTCGTTTAAGCTAAAATAGTATATTTTCACATGTTCTCAGCATGCAAAACTAGAAAACACAAACCACCACAATTCACATGCACTCATCAATTTAATACATCAAAACTCAATTAATGACCAAGATAAACAATTCCTTTCAAAATTTCAACAAAACCTAACTTCCCTTGCTCTTACCTCAAACGCATACCAAACTTGACAAAAAGAAGATCCCAAAGAATTTGAGCACCAAAACCCTCAATTCAACCTAAAGAAGCTCAAAACACAAAAACACATAAAAAAAATTAGGACTTTGATCATAGTCAAAGCGAAATTAAAAACCCAAAATAGAAAAAGGGGTCGGAAATATTCTATCTCTAATCATACAAAATTTTGTTAATTTAACAAAATTCACCGTAACTTATATATTTAGTTTAAAGAAATATAAAGTTATTGTACCAAATAAGTGGAGGGATCGATCAAAATATTTAACAAAATACTCATTTAAGGTCGCATTCACAATTACATATTAGTTACTCTAGACCTTGTATTTTTCTTTATTGTCTTTGAATCTCCGGTTACTTGTTCTTTCTTGTTTCCCTCCAAATCATATCTTCCAAGTTGCTCTTGTCTTCATTGTCCTCATGACAGACTCTGTTACCAACTTTACTTAGGAAATAGAAAATAAATAAAATAAAAAACTTGAGTAAGCCACAGAGATATATAAGGTCAGCTAGGTTAACTCGTATTAGGTTGCTGAGCTATTAAAATAGGAAAAAAATATTTTAATTATAAATTATAATTTTTTTATATAATGATGCATACTTAATCGAATAATTATCAACAAAGTGAAGGTCAAAATTTTAATCTTGAATAAAGCAAATTAAAAATCGTGGGACTTCAACGGAGTGCATTAGTTGGGTAATAGGAGCAAAACTTACCTCATTTGTGTTACCAAGAAGTCACAAATTAAAGCAAAATGGATGCAACTTTCAATTTTTTATCAATTATAACTGACCAAGACCCTTCACCCACCAATGTCACTTACAAATCTGATATTCACCATTGGAGCCTGCTTCCAAGAAGTCCTTGTCCATGCTAACTAAGGTTCTTTACTTTGAAGCTTGTGATCATCCTTTGATCTTGACCTTTAGCTTTGTTTTTTATCTCTTAAATTGCTTCACCTCTCAACAACACACTAAACTTATTTTTCACTATAGGACTTCTACATCTCCATACAAACAAAAATGTAGTTCAACATAATGTATATATAAGCCATATGTGTTTGTTTTTTTTTTTTTAATCAATTAGTTTCACTCTTTCTTACTCCTACCTTTTGTCACTATTACCAATTAAAGTGGCAATTAATTAATATCCTTCCGTTTTACTTGTGCCTTTTACTTTCTCTTTTAAGTTGTATGCTAGCTTACCATTGAAACATGATGACTAATGTGACAAAAAGTAAAGTATATGCAAGTACACATCAATGATGATGACACCAAAACAAAACCACACATACAACTCTCAAGTTAAATGATAAACTCTTAAATTGTTTTCGACTGTAAATAGAAAAAATGAGTTAATTTTCCATTTTTATAAGTAAAATTTGTATGAATAAGTGAGTTTAAAATTAAAATTTATAGTTTTCATCCTCGAGTTTTTTCTATTACTCAAATTTTATATATGTTATTAGGATATTTTTTTAATATTAATTTATATAATAAGTAAGTTTATAATCTTACAATTTTACTAATCAAGCATGCGAGAACGAAAACTCCATAAATTTACATAAATTTTTGGGTTTTGAGTTTGTCGAACTTATAGGAGTGAAAATTGTCAAATGCTTACGATTTCAAGATTGTATTGGGAAACAGTAACAAAATGTTGTGGTTATTATTTGAATAAAAAGAATAAAAGAGTACATCTTGCATTTCTTTTCTCTGAAACATTTTCTTCTGAAAGGAAAAGCTACCTTAATAGGAAGTAAAAGGATCTAGCTTATGAACAAAGATAAAATGCAAGAACAAAATAGACAAGAAAATGAGAGATAATATTTGTTATTTCTCAATCGATTTACTATCTTGTTATTTGATTGTTTTTAACATCTGAAATTCTAACATTAACTTACCCTTCTAAAAAAGTACTCTTGATCAAACCTTCCTGAATTTCTTCTAAAGAAATCATTCATACACATAATTGCTGCACTTATTTTATGATAATCATTGTCCATTTCTTTAATCTACATGATGATGACCCAGCAAATTATGAACACAGGGAGTAGTGTTTCAGTGGCCACCAAATCCAGAAGTGTATGTTACACCAGTTGAAGGTAACCAAAGATCCCCCAAAAGGAGATTGGCCACAGTGAAGTTATAAGCCTGGCTAGAATCATTGATGACATGGTACCCTGGCCATTTCACTCTGTTATCAACCCTAGCTCCTGGTCCATAATTCTTGTACTCTCCGAAGTACAAAGTGTCCAAATACAATGATGTTCCATCCCACTCTAGCCACCCTTCTGGCCTTAACACCTCACTAATGTAAGACTGCATGAAAACTGTTGTAGAATATTTCCTCCACGGTCTTCCAAGGTAAGTTGAGGTGGTGTTAACTGAGGGCAGAAGATCATGGTCTGCTGAAACGTTGCAGAATTGGATGGAGAACCCAGATGATCCATAAGGGCACGTTTCTCCTTGAGCTGTGATTGTGTTCTGCTGTTTATCTAACCCTTTCTTCACCAGTATTGTGCAGTTCTGGAACACTGCACTCGCATGTCCAAATATGAAATCCACGGTGCCACTAATTTTGCATTCTCTGTAAAATTGGCGCAAGGAGTGGGCATAGAGGCTGTCTTGGTACCCAAAGATCCCACATCGGAGAAACACAGAAAGGTCAGAGTCTGATCTCAGTGCAACAGATTGGTTTCTTTCGGGTCCTGCAGTGTTCCTGAAGGAAATGTCTGTTGCTATGAATCCTCTCCCATTTACAGCTTCAAAACAAGATAAAAAAATTAAGAATCAAAATTAGTGTAAAATTTGAAACCAAACATGTTTTTTAGTTCTTAGTATTACTACTGAAGTTTCCTTACCAAAGGTAGCAGTTCTGTATGTGGTTAAATTTTGAGTACGGCTGAGGTTACCGGAGATAACAGTATCATCCATGCCCTCTCCGATCATCACAATGTTCCATTTGTTCTTCTTGATCTCAACTTTCTCGGTGTACAAGCCCTTCTTTATGTGTATCACAAAGCGTCTCATGCTATATTCAGGAGCTGCATTCACAGCATCCATCACCGTAGTAAAATTACCACTTCCATCAGCAGCAACTACAGCATCCGCAGGCATCGTATTTCTCTGCAGCAGTGGTTCAACCAATGCAGGAACTTTGTCCATTCTGAAAGAATCCGAAACAACCTGGTTCACCAGGTTTTGGAGCAACAACATTGCTTCCTTAATTTCATCGTATATTAGATCCTCCACATTCCCACTTGTACCTTCAAAACCTTCCATGCACGTGTCTGTGTTCGCAAGTACACCACTTAGCCATGTCCTCAAATCAGAGCTCAGATTCCCAGTACTGTTATGCTTCCCTGCCATGTCATGCCACAAATATTATACCCTTTCTTTTCTACTAATTAACATAAATGAGATTATATAAGAAAGACTCATTCAGATAAAGATGATAGATACCTTGGGGAGTTTCAACTGCGGAAATGGACCAGCTGAGTTCATCAGCTGACAAGTCCAGCAACTCAAGACATGCGACAATGGCATCAGAAAGAGGAAACTCACTCTTGACATTGCTGAACTCAGATTTGAGAGTGGAGGTAACGTTTTGCAAAACATCACCTACTTTTCTCACGGAGCTTACGAATTCGGAAGGAGAAACTTTGAGGGGATGGAGTATCGCAAAATCACAGGGAGCAAAGAAGAAGAAGATGAAGATGAATGTGGCAGATGGAACTGGAGCAAGTTGTTTTCTCCAGAATACAGCCATTGCAATGAATTGCATAAGACGAAGGAGAAAACTTTTAGTAATTCATCATACAGCTGAATATTGTGTTTTGAACACATAATTTATAGACAATGAAACTCTGTAATATCTATAATCTCCTAAACTTATGAAAATATATTTTGTAATATCACTATTTAAGTTAATAATTAGGATTTATATGTTGAAAAACATTTATAAGACTGTTATTCAAATATAATATTTTCAATATATTATTACCTAAATTAGAAATGGATTTAACTCATGCCTCTAAAATGTAACAATGAAAGAAATATCTAATTTAGTTAAAATATTTTATCCTTTTTATCATCATCAATGAAAAAAGGATAGCACCTACTTCGTGTTTAACTAAAGATAAACTAAAAACTTCAAAATCAGCTCCAGCTGCATCTCACCTTTCTTATTTTTTTCATTTCTAAAAAACATCATTAACGCCATGTCAAAATCGCAAAAAAGGGTTTCTTAAATTGAACACTTAGTGATGACGAACACAATGACACTCCGTTGGGAAACCTTGTGAGCGTTGCAAATTTTGCAAAGAATGAAGAATAATTGAACCATAAAAAAGTGTCATATGTGAAATTTGAAGATGTGTTTGGTTGATGTATAAAAAGTTATGTTTCTGGGAAACTGATACAGTAGGCATAGAGACGAGGGAATTTTTAGAATAGAATGAAGTGATTTTGCAAAAATTGCAGAAAATCCAAATTGGATTGGTACAAGCCAGCAAAGCATGACAGATAGCAGAATTTGACCTGGTTTTGTCAATAAAGTGGTTAGCTCTAGCATAGCATGTACATAGAGGGTAATTTGGATTGTAATCAAAGTAATTGTTAGATATCAATATGGTCTAATAAACTTTTATTATACTAATAACAACAAAATCACAATAAATAATAAAGGAATGTAATTTGAGGTAATTACACTAATAAAGATATTTTTACTGATTAGAAAATGTGTTCACTTCTAAATAATAATTTGAGAACAAGTGATTTGATAGGTAGGTGGGATAGAATAAAAAAATATTTTAATAAGTTAAAATATAAAATTATTATTTTACGTTAAAATTAATATTAATATGTTATTATTTGTTTATTGTTATTGTTATTTATTATTATAATTATTATATGTGAATATATTATTTGTTGAAATTATAATAAAGTGAACATAAAATATACCTTCAAAAACACCTAATGAAAACATTAAATACCTTCAAATCATCTCTTCACTCTGAAGAATCCTCTCACCCTTTCCTCAAATCATCTCTCCTATTTCTTCAAAAAATCACTGAACTGAACATGCATAGCTCGTGCAATTCCATCTACTCCATTGGTATATCAGTCAAAGTGAACACAAAAGAAAGAAGAAAAATAGCATTGAGTTGTTTATTTGAAAAGTTGAGAATAGTGTCAACCATCTTTTTCTTTGTGCATTATAATTTATAATGTAAAATAAATTTAATAGTATTTTTACAAGATACAAATATGTTTTTGTCACTTAAAAAAAAATATATATATATATATATATATATATATATATATATATATATATATATATATTTCGAAACTGTATTTTGATCTCCATTATTTTTTTACTTTTGATCGGTAAAACTTTCGTTTTTAAATTTGGTCTTTGTTATTTTGTTTTAGATTTTGTAACATATTTCATCTCTCCTTGCAAACCGTAGTTGATAATTTAATTTCAAAAAATATTTAAAAGTAAATAATAATAATTATTATTATTATTATTTTGAGTGTGGGTCGAACATTCACTTAAACAATCTTTAAGTCCTTCAAGTATTTTGTTTTGTTCTTCGTTCGGTGTTCTTGTTCGTCAACTAAACTACAAGAAAATTTGATATTATCGACAGTCAAAATTCGTCGCTAAATCAACATTATCAATGGATTATCGACGATCAAAAATACGTCAGTAAAATGCTTGTCGCTAAAAATTTATCGATGAAAATCATATTCCATTGGTACTTATCGACGAAAAAAATTTGTCGATAATTACCGACGAAAATATTTGTCTGTAAAATCCGTCGATAATTATCAACGGAGAAATTTATCGATAATTATCGACCGAAAAATCCATCGGTAATTATCAAAAATTCCGTCAGTAAATAATATGCATTGTTCATCTTCTTCCTCCTCCCCCTTTCATTTTTTTTCGTTTTCTTCTTCTTCGTTGTCGTCGTCGCCGCCGCTGCCACCGCCGTCGTCTTGTTCTTCTTCCTCTTTGTTCATCTTCTTCTTCTTCTTCTTCTCCTTCTTCTCCTTCATCTTCTCCTTCTTCCTCTTCTTCTTCTTCTTCTCCTCCTTCTCCTTCCTCCTCTTCTTCTTCTCCTTCTCTTGCTCCTTCTTCTTCTCCTTCTCCTTCTCCTTCTCCTTCTCCTTCTTCTTCTTTTCTTCTTCATTTCTTCTTCTTCTTCTCGTCTTCTTATAAGGTGAGCTTTGGGCGAAAAAATTTCCGCTTCTTTTACCAACATATAAATCTGTCGGTAAATTTGTCGATAAAAAAAATAAATTATCGATGAATTTTAAGTTATATCAGTATCGACGGATTTTACCAACGAAAAAACCCGTCGACAATTCAAATTGGGGCAGGAAATTTTCTGCTTCTTTTATCGACGGATTTATCATCGATAAATTCGTCGGTAAAAATTTTTAAATTATCGACAAATTTTACTGACGGAATAATCCGTCGATAATACAAATTTGAACGGAAAATTTCTTGCTCTTTTTACCGACGGATAAATTCGTCGATAATACAGATTTTACCGACAGATTTTTTTGTCGGTAATTAAAATTTGAGAATCCGTCGGTAAAATCCATCGATAATTCAAATTTATCGACAAAAATATATCCGTTGGTAAAATTCTGTCGATAATTTCAGTTTTTTTTTTGTATCGATGGATACCTTTAAAAGGTGTTTCCATGGTAAAGTCAACACACAATCGGTGAAAGCGATAAATATTGTAATTAATGCAAGATAAAAATGTCCCAAACATCATACTTTGACTTGGATTTATACTTTTCGTCGTGGGTCTTTGATTAGGATTAGTCTAATCACAGTCCAATCATGTTTAATCCTCATTACTGATTTGTTTGGACTTAATTGGGAGATTAATTGACTTCTAGAGGCAAACCAATCGGTTGAGCCTAACTGACTGAATCAAGTTGCACTTATTTCGAGATTATTCAAAGAAGATTAGTATGTCCTCTACGCTAAGGATGTTTCCATTCAACGAAGTCGAGTCACCCAAATTGTAATTTTCGATCAAACTAGCGTTGGTTGAGAAATGGAATGAGGTGCAAACGAGTACGTGATCTCAAAGCTAATTCAAGGTTTACTCGAACCAGCAAGTCAATAAAATTTATGAAAACCTTCTTTGAAGTAGTCTCTTTAGTCGTTTCTTGTTAACTTGACCCGCCAGCTACTGTTAATCTGGCCCACTCACCCATAGAATACAATTTTTATTATTTTTCCATAACTAAAACTTAACTTAAATTTTACGATGATAAAATATAACTGTTGTAAGAAGAAAAAAAAACATCTTAAGATTATTTTAGTCAGCTAACCAATAAAAGGAATTTTTTTTACGTGTAAAAATACAGTTATCAAACATTTTTCAAATAATAATTTTATATTTATAACTTATAATACTAATTGAATGTTCTAATAAATTTGCAATCAATAATACTATTCCAGCTATATAAAAATGCTTAACGAGATTTTAATATAAATTTTATATATATTATTATTTGGGTACATATTCATTTGTTAATAATAGTTATTCAAACTTTATAGAGCATTTTGTTAAATTGAAAGAGGAAGGGAATGGCCAAGTGTCTGTTACACTTTGAATGGAATGAAGATGCGAATTTCTTTCCAAAATGAAGAAGATCTGAATGTGTTTGTATAGTCTTAAATATTAATCAATAGGGGTGATCATGGATTGAATTTTTAATGATCCAATCCACATTCATTTTAAATCCAAATAGTTGGATTAGATTTTCGATCCAAATCCATTTTTTCAAAAAAAGTAGATTGAATTTTTTTTAAAATTCAGATCCAAATATTTAGATCAAGTTTAAATCCAGATCTAAATATTTGGATCAAGTTCAAAATCCAAAATCCATTTTTCATAAAATAAGTTCAAATTAAATTTTTTAAAACTTCTGTTCATAGGGCTGACACCATAGAATTTGACAGATTTTTTGTCGGGGCCAATGAGGCCAAATTTCAGCATGGGATGAACTTGGATGACTTTTGAACGAATTTCGGTCGGGGACGACATGACCAAATTTGGGCCAAGGTCGACATGACAAAATTTCAGTTGAGATCGACTTGAGTTGATTCGACTGAATTTCGGCCAGGGCCGATTTTGCCTAATACGACCAAATTTTGGCCCAAGCCGACTTGGCCAAATATGGCCACATTTGGGCCAAGGCCTGATGAGTCAAGTTTCGGTCAGGGTTGACTCCACTAAATTCGTCGGTCGGAACCGACTTGACTAAACATGACAAATTTTCGATCACAACTGACTAGGTTGAATATAGTCAAATTTCGTTCGGGACTTATTCGACCGATTACAACTAAATTTGGGCTATGGAAATCTGTCATATTCTATGGTGTCATCGCTATGGAAAATCTAATCCACATCCATTTTGGATCTGAATAATGGATGTGCATCCAATTTTGTGTCCAAAGGGCTAATACCAAAGAATTTGACAGATTTGGCCGAATACTTCCAAATTTCATCCAGTACCAACTGGGTCAAATCTCGATCGGGATTGACTTGACAAAATTTGGCCTAATTCGGTAAAATTTTGTATAGGGTCACGCCAACTCATGTCTCACGTCTCGCATCTCGCGTCTCTCGTCTCACGTCTCTCGTATCACGTCTCACGTCTCACGTCTCATGTTTCACGTCTCATGTTTCACGTCTCATGTCTTACGTGTCACGTCACACGTCTCACGTCCCACGTCGTCTCATGTCTCGCGTCCCACGTCTCATGTCCCACGTCTTACGTTTCACGTCTCACGTCCTACGTTCTACGTCTCACGTCCCATGTCATACGTCTCATGTCTCTCGTCTCACGTTGCACGTCTCACGTCCCACGTCGCATGTCTCACGTTCCACGTCGCACGTCTCACATTATTGCACTGAAATACTTGATTCTTTCATAAAATAATGGTGTTTTGGTTTACTCGTTGCAATATAGCTAAGGTTCTTCTTTGTTGTTTATCCTTTTTTAGATAATAGTTTCTTATTGATTGAAAGAAGGAAGAGAAAGGACATTATTTTGCCGGAAATAGGAAAGCTAACCTTATGCAACAACAATAATTTGAAGCTTTTGCAGATGTCTGCTATCATTACTTGGATGATTTTAGAAAAGTGTTTAGATGTTGGCAAACAATATTTTTTTATTGGTTTTCTATTTTGACATTCAATATGCGAAGAGATGTATCACAAAATTCTAATCAAGGGTGGGCAAAAAATCTATTTTTTATAATCCAATCTATTATTTTTGTGATCTAATCCATTTAATATCTATTTTATTAAAAATTCAATCCATTTAAAATTCATTTTATTGGATAAGGATATCAATGTGATATATATTTTATATCTTTTATGAATTGGATTTCATTCTCTAAATCTATATTTTCAAAATGGATAATCCAAAATATCCGATTCAAATTTTCAGTTTATATTTTTTGTTAGGTTAGGCTAAAAGTTGAGACCGACTAGTCCAAATTTAGTCGTATTTAATTGAGTTGGCGTAATCCTATAAAAAATTTGGCCGAATTCTGTCAAGTCGGTCTCGATCGAAATTTGGCCCAGCTGGTCCTGGACAAAATTTTGAAGTATTCAGTTGAGTTCACCCTGTAATATCCCGCCAAGATATTACTGATATATAATTAAATAAATGAAATAAATAAAATATTGCGTTTAATAATACCTCATTTTCCCAAGACACGGGAAAATTTAAAACTTTATTAAATGGGCGAATAAAATGTACAACGTTCCTTACAAAACCAAAATCCACAATATATCAAGTCACCCGTCAGGGTTTACATATGTTTCTAAAAACAAGTAAATAAACGCAATAGTTTCCCCAAGTCAATCCCCTCTCCGCGACTAGGCTGCACCAGAGCCACCTGCATCACCAACATCTGCTCCCGTGTACCGCGTACACGATCATCGCTAAATATACGCAGATAGGGTGAGCTTAACAATTAAATCACAGGTATAAAGTTGCAGAAATATAAGCATATAAACACAAGATATCATACATAACATCAACATATCACATTGCCCAGTTCTTTAATTTCTACCATCTGACCCCCAATCAGATTATTCGTGTTCTACAACGTCTAAGGATTACTTCAAGGTGACTTGTTGCCATACCTATCGGCCACAACCGATAGAGCACGTGCGGGAAAACATGCTACGGATCATACACCGCAACGCCAGGTAGAGTTCCCATATACGAACATA
>Ga0214542_1010347_pt1 | contig 13685 bp, 6 predicted proteins | sample CNSS1metaG_FD_160096 | JGI IMG/M metagenome (GOLD analysis project Ga0214542, IMG submission 160096) | Root nodule microbial communities from cowpea collected in UCLA plant growth center, Los Angeles, California, USA - CNSS1 | ecosystem: Host-associated > Plants > Roots > Nodule | place: USA...
TATATATATATATTTCCGCACTCTTTCTAACCATACAAATTATCGATGATGTAATTGGTTGTATAATTTATGCTAATTAGGGTCATTACATGATTCATATTATGTGCTACATCAGATACATATGTTTCATATTATTATACATTTTATTATTTATGTCTTTTCTACCCATTATTTATTTATGTATTAATTGTAAGTGAGTTTTACGATGTATATTAATTAATAATATTAACATTATTTATTTAAATTTAATATATGTTTGTGAGAATTTCTTCTTAGAGAAGTTATATTATATTTTGCTTAAAATTAGGGGTGGCAATAAGGTTGTTCCGATCCGCAATTGACTCGCAAAATTCAGACCGTCCCGCATTTTCAACTAAGACTGAAAAGTTTGGTATGCCCGCATAAGTGCGGACCCGCGAGCCAGACCGCCTATTTTTTTTTAATTTATCATAAAACTTTCATTTTTCAACAAATTGAGAAAGTTTAACAACTTCACAAAATTAAGCAAAGACTTTATGGTGTGTTTGGATGAGGCAATTCAAGATGGTGATTTATTTATTTGGAGAATTTGAAATTCTTTGTAATGAAATGCTTTGTTTGGATAGAGAAATTAAAAAACATTTAAAATGCATGTTTTTTTTAAACATTTCAATTAGCTAAATTAGAAGAAATTCAAATACCCTAAAAAAAGGTGAAATTTGAAATTCTTCTCACTCAACCTCACACTCTAGACTCAACTCGAAACGGTTCTGACAAACCAGACAACCATGACAGGCAGGGTTGGCCAGACAATCCAGACGGATTGGACCGACTTGACGACACAAACGGGTCGAGCAGGCCCAACGACCCATACGGGTCGGGCAAACTTGACAACTCAAACAAGTTGGTCAAGCCTGACGACCAAAACAGACCAGGCTAGCCTTACGACATAAATGGGTCGGGCGGGCCTGATGACCCAAACGGAATAACCAAAATAGGTCGAGTGGGCTCGAAGACAGAGACATGCCGAATTGACCTGACAACCAAGCCGGATCAACGAGCCCAACGACCCAACCGACCTGTTTACCCGACAAGCTTGATCAACCCGATGACCTAGTCAAGCCTGACCGACCTGACAACCTAGACGAGCCTGACCGGTCCGACGATCCAGGCGATACCAATATGCCTGACAACCTTGCCAGGTTGGGTTGGCTCATTGACACAGACTTGCCGGGTGTGCCCGATGAAACAAACGGGCATGACAACCCAGATGGGTCGGACGCGCTCGACGACTTAGTGGGGCCAAGTCGGGCCAAGGACCTAGACGGGTTGGGTCGAGTTGGGTCAACGAACTTGACGGCCATGACTGGCTCGTATGGGCTATCAGGCTGATCAGGTTTTTCTGGATCATCGAGCTGACCCAACCTAGCCCGTTTGGGTTTCCCGATCGGGCTGAGTCGTCGGGTCGGCCCGACCCATTTGGGTCGTCGAGTCCATTTTCAAATTTATCATAAACTCAAAACAGAATTAAACCTAAAATAAATATTGTTAAAATGAAATTTTATCTCACAAGAAAGTCAATTATTTTATCCAAACAAGAAATTGAAATATCAGGTATTTTAATTTCTTTATCCAAACAAGTTATTTAGAAAATGAAGGAAATTTAATTGCAAGCAATTCAAATACAATGCATTTCAATTTCTCAGCATTGTTGAAATGCTCCATCCAAACACAAGGTTAGGGAGTTGAATGAGAAATTGACAATTCAACATTTTCATCATATTCATATTTGTACTTTGACATACACAATGTATTCTTGAAATTTTAGCACATTCAAAAATACATAATACTTGTTTTTTCAGTCATATCAGAATTTGGAACGCTCATACAAAAGTGCATAAGTAGTGACAGATCTTGGCCAAAATTTCTGGAGGAGCCAAAATAATATACTCAATTTATATATTTAACATTTTTGTCACTAATTCAGTGAAAATTAATACATAATTTAATATAGCTATAATTATAACAGAAAATACATATATCTAAATGATATTGTCATTCGTTTTTTCATATTCTTGAACTTATCAAATAATTGAATCATAACTACATTTTTTTAGCTATTTTTTGTTCAATGTAAATAACCATATTATTTGCAAAATATTCATTTTCCATTTTACTAATATGCACATATCGATTCAAAAGTCATCATAAGCTTTCATTTCATCATTCTTATGTTATGTTTATGCGATGAGCTACCTTATTGTTTTGTTCTTATCTTTATCGATTTTAAAAAATAAATTTATTCCTTTTTTTTATTAATATACCTATCTATAAAGCAAGTTTAATACTAAAAAATAATTTATTATAATCTAATCAAAAATTGAGACATAATTACTAAAAAGATTATGATAATCAAGTTACAATTAAAAACCCTCTATAAAAAATCACATAATACATTATTTGCTCTTCTATATTCATAAAAAATGAATATATAAAAGGGTAATGAAATAAAGAAAAACAGGGCTAAATATTAAACAAGTATTGCACTACCAAATGAGATAAGAGAAATTTTTTTCCTTTAAGAATAAGAGAAGATATAAAAAAAGATGAGGACAAAAATAATGAGTTTCTATTTAATTTTGTTTTAGTAATAAAAAAAATCAGGTAAGAGTAAGAGATGAGTACAATATGTGAAAAACAGAAAAAACAATGTGAAAAAAAAATAAAAATTATCTTAACAATTTTTTCTTTATTATATTTATTTTACATTGTACTATTTATTAAAATTAAATATTGTACTTTATAAAAAAATAAAAAAATACCTAATTTAATTTTTATTAATTTTCAGTATATTACTATCTAATTTAAAATATATACATAATTTAAAAATTTTTAAAACATATATAATTTAAAAAAAATTAAATACATAAAACTTAAAAAAAGTTAAAAAAGTTCGGGAGTCATGGCCCCACCAGTTCCTTTGTGGCTGCGCCACTGTATATAAAGAAAGTAATTGATATCCACAAGAACAAGTTCTTAATTTTATTTTTTAATTTTTTTAAGTGGACCAGCAGGCTGCAAAATTTTACGAGCCAACGGACTCAATATCCTAACTTTGTCTCATATTTTCTCGGCAGGTCACGTCAAGGTCACGGTTGCCACCCCTACTTAAAACATTACAATTATATCCTGAGACACGTCATGTTTCCTAATTGTTTTGTGTTATTAAATTCCTTCACAATGCATGGATTTGAAAACTAGCAACAATCACTAACTAATTAAAGCTAAAACTTTGAGTAGATCAAGATTAAAATTTAAAATGTTGATAGAGTCCTTCCAAGGACAAACAGATAAAGTTTGGACAAAATCAGAGGAACAGGGACTTATAAATCATGGGACATGCTCAAGTTGAGATGGAATACCTTTGGACCAAATTCAATGACCTTTAATATAGTGGTTGAACTTGTAATTTGTGCATGAGGAATTAATACTCTAGTCAGTCTATACTAAATTATACATATTTTATATTAATTTCATTCAATAATTTTAAATTTACAAAAATATAACCTAAACCTAGGCATAACTTGGAGAAAGCTTAATATCACAAACCAAAATATATCTTGTCACAGTTAATCATAGTAAAATCCTTAGTAAGAGACGCATTTAGTGTTCATATGACCATGTAATATATAAGATTATATTAAAAAGGTTTTCCCTTTTAGGAAAATATGTACATGCTTTTTTATTTCAGCTTATGATGTTTATTTTCATTTTAATTCTTATGTAAAACATCAAAATTTGCGGCAGTGGAAGAGTCATATTGATTTGATTGGGATGTCAAACAGAAAACTCAAAAAAGAAAAAAATTCCAACATACTTAAATTAAAATAATCAATGTTTCTTTTTTCTAAATAAATACTTACTATAGAGTAAAGAGTACTTCAAAATTTGGGATGCATAACCCCTATATTTAAACTATCTCATCCATCCTTCGTCCTTTTTGGTTTATTAATATAAAATAATTGGGAAGGAGTTATTTTACAATATTTAAGAAATAAATAATTAGTAATTTAGTTTATATATTTAAATCTTTGATTTGTTTTGATTTTTATATTTTTTTACTTGATTAAATCTTTAATATTTAGTATATTTATCCTAAAATATAATAATGTAAAAACTATACTTATATAGAAAAAAGAAAAATATAAACTAAGCCACCGTGGTAACTATATATTTCCTTTTGTAAGATTATATATGCTCTTATCTTATTAAATTTTTGTTCTTTTCTCTTATAAAAAAACTAATTTTTTTCCTATTAAAAATAAGAATTTTTTAAATAAACTACAAGCAGTGAAATAAAGTGACTAGTATAACTTTCTGGCTAAAAACAAAATTAAGAGTTCATCAGAGCAAAAGAGTAAAAAAAAAACTAATAATTTATGATGATGAGAAACATATTATATGAAGATAAATAAAGGGTAAAAGACAAAAAAGTACGAATTAAGATGTATTGTGCAGTAGTGGTTGATATACCAGTAATTGTTTAATTAAAGGGTTTATAGATTAAAGCAGTGTCTGTGCACCCAACGACACTGCATCAAAGCAATTATATTGGTGCATTGCACCAGAGACTTATTTTTGTGTACTTTTGCATTTTGAGGAGTTCAGATAGCCAAATCCAAAACACTGTTTGTGTTATCAAAATTAGTTGCTGTAATGGTGGGCCAAACACTGAAAATCAATTCTGTTGTTGAAAACTTCCACTCATCAAAAATTATGTTATGGATATTAACTCAAACAAATCATGCATTATTCCAACCACTTACTTTTTGTTTAAGCTGTAGGTCCTCTACACCCCTCTATTATTCCTTTCACTTCTTCTTTACCGTATTTACATTTTTAAGATTCTATATTTGTTTCTTAAAGAAAATTTATAGCATGTAAAGTTCACTTTTGTAAAATTTTATTATGTTTCGAGTTTAATTCTTAAGATAATATCAAAATTTATTATTTGTTAGTATATCGTTTGTTGTTAAAAATTTTATATTAATTAGAAATAAAATAATTTTATAATATATAAATATGATTTAAATCTCATTTGTCAACTCAATCATTTAATATTAAGTTTGTCTTAAAGTCAATTTCTTATTATAGTATTAGAATCGTAGTAAAAGAGTTAAAAATGCATGTTGAAGATTTTAATTATAGATAAGATAGATTTATATTATATTTTATAATTTATATAATAAAAATAGATTTAATAATTTTTTATACTTTTTAATTTTGTTTTATTATTTTAAATGCTCTTAACTTGGTTCCATTATTTTAAATATTTTTAATTTGATCTTTAAAAAAAAAAGCTAATTCAATATAATAATGACATTAGAAAAAGTTACATGTAGATTTCATAAACAACCGAATGACACCGGAATAACTTAATTTATTAACAGCACATAACGTGAATAACAATGAATACTGTAATAACACTCTCACCATTAATTTCACGTAATAGATTACACTAATTCCATTTTCTTAAATGGGATAAAATTTAAAATACTTAAAAAGATAAACAAAATTAAAAGGAAAACCATCCTAATTGTTGGAAAACAACTATTAAACCTAAAAAGAATTACTAGTAAACATGATAATGAACTTTTGAGATAATTTCAGTTTACTACTGTTTGGATTCATGGTTCAAGTATTTAGTGTTGTGTTAGATTAAATTTTTTACCCTTTTTTCTCTATATCTTAGACCTAATTAAAATCTCTCATTAAGGTATTATTAATTATTTGGAAATACCCTCAATTTGGGAGAGAAACTATATGAATAATAGAAGTTTTTTTTAAATATGTTTTTGGTCTCTGAACTTTCACTCAAAATTGGAATTCATTTTTTTTTCGAAATTTTAATACATTTTGATCTCTAAATTTTAAAAATGAATAAATATAGTCTTTTTAATCCAATTACGTCAATCTTTCTTGAGGAGTCGAACACATTTCCCAATAAATATCGAACCAGAAATATGTCAAACGGTGTAAATAACTCCAATACTAAGATGAAACGTGTTCGACTAGTCAAAAAAATAGTTAACCCAATTGAGTTAAAATGATTATATTCATTCATTTTTAAAGTTTAGGAACCAAAATGCATCGAAATTTCAAACATGAATGAATTCCAATTTTGGATCAAAGTTTAGGGACTAAAAACATACTTAACCATTTTTTTTTTATAAATCCACATACCTTATTGGTAATAAAAAAATAATAATAAAACAAAGTTTTTTCTTGATTTGTTGTTATAGAATCTTTGAATTAATTCATGCCCTAGTCAACTAATCAATGGATTTGTCTGTTATATAATCTTGAGTGATTTATGTAAAGAAGTTTGAATTATTATACGCACCACGAAAATCAGAAAAATTGAAAAGGCATGGTTTTGGGTTTGAAAAGGGTATATACCTACTTAGTGTAGCTAGTAATGTGTTAAGCCTATATGAGAATGAAATATAGTGTGTGCAATCCCTATCTCCACGGGATATGTTATTATCACAAATCATATCAATAATAACTTGTTTAATAAATATAAAGTATCTTGATGGTGATCTAAATTAAGTTCCAATTCCATTTTTAAATATATATATATATATATATATATATATATATATATATATATATATATATATAAAATTTTTTTCTTCACATTCATTCATATACCTAGTTTATGCGAATTTGCATATATTTTTATTATAAGTAATTATTTTAACTTAGAAAAATAATTACATTTGAATAAACAGTCAATTAATAAAATAATTATTTTAATTTAAAAATGATTAAATTTAAAGATAACAAACACCAAAAGAATAAAAAATAACAAAATAATACTTTAATTTTAAAGAACAAATACTTTAATTTACGCTGAAAAAAATAATTCCTTATATTAATGATATAGATTACTATAATATGAATTTTCAAGCTAATAATAATGCAAGACCACAAATTTATTTATAGATAAAAAATCAATAGTTTTTTTTCTATATAAAGAATGAAAAAAAATTTCTCTCAAGATATGATCCTTTGACATTAAAAAAAATCGTTTTGTGGAAGAATAATTGAAAATAACTTACAAATGGGTTAATATGCTTGATGAAAGAGAATATTCTAGTATTGAAGAGGATGATGAACTGGTTCAAACTACAAGAAAACTTAATAGAGGTAGGCTAAAGAAGGTTAATACTAAATCCTTTAAAGTAAAAACTTCTACAAATTAAAAACCTTTTTTCGAATGTGAGATGATTAACTAATAATAAGGTTTCATTGACTTGAAACACTGTTCAAGGAATGCTTTGGTGAGTATTACATATTGCCAAACGACTTAACTTTCTCGGGCGTTGGTGGGCATCTGTACTCAAAAGTTGAAACGTTACACGGTTTGTAAGATAGTCTGACGAGGAACTTACCTTTTTCTTAGTATGGTATATATAGTTCAAAGTATGAAATGATTTCCGTGAAAGAAATCATGGGTGTTTTTTTTTCATAATAGGGTTTTTTCCTTGAAGTGTGATGTAATTTTATCATGGGTTTAGTGGGTCCATGCTTTTTTTTTTCCTTTCGTTTCTTTTTTCTAATAAACTCTTTATGCAATGGCATTGATGTCTAGCATTAACAACAACAATATTAATAATATTAAATTTAAAATAAAAACTATTTAATTTGTTACATTTTTCTTAAAAATGATAATATATGTTTAATTTATTATTTAACATTACATATGTTATTTGATTTAAAGAGGACATTTGCAAACTTCATAGGTAAGCGAAATGTAAAAAGTTACTCTAACATTCAATTATCACCACTAGAAAATATTATATCATCAACAAAATTTTATCGACGAAAAAAATTATCGAAAAATATTATTTTACCAACAAATATTACGGACAAAAAATAATTTGTTGGTAAAATAGAATTTACTGACGAATTTTAGGATTTTAATTAACCCTGATTTTCCATTGTGAATAGAGATAGTATGAGCGAAGATTAATCCTTGTCAGGACCAAACAACCAAACAAATATTTTTGTTTCTTTTGTACATTATTTTTTTATTATTTTTTGAGAAAATAAACATTTTAAAAAAACTACATCCTTTTGCACCTTTAACTAAAGGTATCATTATAGGACGGACGCTGTGGGGTACTAATACCTTCCCCACATGTAACCTACTCCCAGACCCAAAATGTGGTTTTTTTGCAGAAATTGTCTTATCTTTTTTATTTTTTTGCAGTTTTCTAGAATAAACTATGGTGGCGACTCCAAACTGTATTTCTTTCAAATTTTATTTTTGGTTTATCGTCTCGTCGTGATTTCGGTTGTGATACATAACCTATACTTATATGTGCTATAATTTTATCTTAACTTTAGCCTATTCTTTGATAGTGTTAAAAAATGTCATCAAATCAACATAAAATACGTTTTTCTTGTAAATGTAATCTATCTGTGTAGTTAATTCTTATATTTACACAAGTGGACATGTCATGCATGAACATGGTTATGAGTTGATCCACTTATTTAAAAAAGTTTGCTTTATTAAATTAAATTATATAATGTATTAATATTTATTTAATTATTCTTTTATTACATAGTTTATTAATTATTTAACTATATTCTTGGATGTTAGAGATTTATACAAGAGATGATTGACAAAATATATTTTTTTCTTATTTTCCCTTTTTATTGGTGTGAAAGATATAGAATATTATTTTTTTAAAATTTAAATATATTTTTTCATTTTCAAATTGCTTTTAAAATTTACATTTCATTCCTAAATTAAATTATATTGTCTTTATATTTTTGTAAAAGTTGTGTAAACTATCTTTCTAGCAACAACATATAGAAGTGTATTATAGTCTAGTTGATGACTATGATTGTCACCAAAGACCAATCTATAGGGGGCAAGCATGGCCATGGCCCCCTCTTTAAAATATATATATATATATATATATATATATATATATATATATATATATATATAATAAAAGTCAAAACTTGTTTTTACCTTCTTACAATCCTAATGAGCTTTGCCATGCTTTGCAATATAAGAATCAAGATATATTGAATGCAAAATGTTTTTGGTTTCCAACACAAAAAAACTTTGATTCAAAGAATGAGGGAATCAAGTTGGGAAAGTTTTGTTCAAGGAAGTAATATCATTTTTTGTGAAAAACATGAAATCAATGTTCCTGAAAAACTGTGATTACATTACATTTGAACATTGTTATTGTAGTAATTTGTTCATTGCTACAAATACCCAATTGCAGGATCTTCATAGTAGATTTTGCTGTTTTTACGGGATTGGTAAGTGTACCAAATTACACAAATAATAAAATGAAAAGTCCAAGTATTGTTTCTCAAGAGACTTGTGCAACACTTGACAACTCTTGCAATTCATAACTCAATTAGATAACAAATTTCACAAAAACAAAAATAAAACTCTTTTTGTATTTTCATCAAACATATGGTGTGCAACAATATATGATTAAGGCTTCACTAGGCTTGAGTTTTATGATTCAATTCAAAGCAAAAGAACCAAACAATATACTTTGAATTCCTTCTCTAACATTCACACATTTTGTAAACAAGTTGTAATTTCTTACCTACAAGTCTAAACTTGAATAATAAAAACCCTATGTCTAGCAATTTTTATCATAAGTTGGCATTAATAATCAAGATTATGATGTTATGAATGACTAAATGTTCCACTTCTATATCTAAGATGTGAAATCTATTATATGTTCTATCCTAATTAAGTTTTCCAAACTATATTTCAATCAGCTGGTACTTTCACATATGCAATCAATCTAAAATATGAAAATAAAAGAAGAATAGAACACAAGAGTGATGGAAAAAAAGTATATTGAATAGTGAAATTCACAAAGAGTTCAGAATACATTACACTCAAGCCTTAAATACTATAATAAGAATAAAGATGAATGTTCAAGCCTTCAGAATGTGCCTCTACATTCTTTCCTTTTAGGTCAATAGTCCTTCTTCCTAAAAGAATTATTTTTTCAAATTGGATTAGACTTGCAGCTTTGTACTGGAGTAACCAATTTTATCAATATCTCCTCTTGTTGATAATGTTGATAATCACATTTTGTTGATATTCTTCTTAATTTCTTTGAATTTTCCATTTATATGCAAAATATTAATTATGTAAACCAAATACTTATCTTTTTCAATTTTATTAAATAAAACCTACAAAATTTAAAAATATGATAATAAAATAACAATAAAAGATAAAAATAAACAAAATAAAACATAATACCAATTGGTTATAAATGATCACTCATAATCAACATGTTATAAAACCACTTCACCAACTTTTGCCCATCATCTAATTTACACAATGCACACATTTGGTAAGATCAAAAGGTCTTTCAAAGGTTGTAATAGGGCTTATCTAAAAGAAATATGATTTTTCAGGGATTCAAAAACACCACTGGCCTAAGAGAACAACTAAATGTAAATAATTCATGGTATCCTAGTATCCCTACAACATAATCTTCCCAAAAAATTGCATATACTTCTCATAACCCAACCTTTTTTCTTATTACATGTGATCTATCGTCTTTTCTCTTCTTTCTAATTTTCTTTTTCTTGGGGTAGGACTTTTACAAAAGCCTACCCAAACTTATTTAATCTCATACCCTGGTAGGGTGTTTATACTCTACCCCAATCTAATGTGAACTCATACCTTTATTTTACTTAACATGTACTTGTTCTCTTTGGCTAAGGTGCAGGACAAGATATATTTTCTTTAGAGACTAAGGATAAAAGAATAAAACAATTAGGTTAAAAATGGGTAACAACAGACAATTAACATATATTAGTGTTGGCTATTTGGCTAAGTAGCTTAAACATATCAAACAAATGCCTTTATCTTTTCTAACCAATTATTTATATTAATAAGAATCAAGCAAAAATCAACCTCATTTTAATAACTACTTTCCTTACTATTATCTACTATCATATGCTTTCAACACTCAAATATTTCCATAAGGGGTGACAATTCAAGACGGGCCAAGCAGGCTGGCCCTGCTAGGCCTACAAGCTCGTAGACAAAAACATGGGGCGAGTTGGGATGTTAAACCTGTTGGCCTGCACAAGCTCGACCTACACAAACGCACAATCTTTGTGGGCTTAAGGTGGGACGGGGTGGGCTAGCCCGATGGCCAGTTTACAAAATTAAAGAAATTGAATGAGGTAGTGCAGTTGTGGTGGCATGGTAAATTTTTTTTTGTACATTTAATCCCCACACCATTCATGGCGATGTTCCTGTACGTTCCTTTTATTATTATTATTATTATTATTATTATTATTATTATTATTATTATTATTATTATTATTGTTATGCATAATCATTGTATATAAGATAATGATTTTAGTTCTCGAATATGGAATATCTTTTTATGCATTTTTAGGTTAACAAATTTGTACCTTTGTGTTTAGTAAGGTGACATATTGTTATTGTACTTTAGCTATAATCTTCATTGCTATTGTTTCTTGTTTTTAGTTAGTTAAACTAACTAGAATTATTTCGATAGGAAATGAATATCAATTATATGGGAAAATAAAAAAGTTTTTATTTTTCTCACTACGAATACGGGCCAACCCATGGGCTCACAGGCTAGGTAGTGGAGCAGTGCGGGCTAGGAAAATATACCCCTTTTCGAACTACGGGGTGAGCCAGCCTGACTCGCACTTTGCAGGCCAAAACGGACAAGGCTGGCCTATTTTTCCATCCCTAGTTTCCATACTCAAATATCCAATAAATTTGGTCACACTCTCACACTGATCAAGAATTGATTAAATAAAACATATCAAATTATCTCGCAACCAGTGTGTGCCGCAAGTTATCTCAACTATATGCACAATTATGATATAAGAAATTCATTGCTCAAACATATTCTAACTCAAGTTGACCATTCAATTCATATATTTTATGACATGATTAGAACAAGTTCAAAGAGAATTTAATAATTAAGCATGTTCAGAAACAAACTAAAAAATATTTGTTGAACGAGTACCAATGTGTTCGCTGGGCAAGCAGACTCGCGTGGCAAATGAAAATACTAGGTCAAGTAGTCGTTGGGTGAGCAGACTTGCAAAGCGAATTAAATGTGTGACCATATGGTCACTAGGCAAATTCTCTCGCCCAGTGAGTGATGCTAAAAATATTGGGTTGCCTCACAGGAAGCGCTTGTTTAACGTCTTTTAGCTCGACACTTGATATTCATTGTGATGTTTTTTTTCTTTATGTTAGGTTGTCTTTTGAACCAATACCATATGCTTCTTTGTGTCTTATCTTCATTTTTATCAATACCTTACATTCACAAGAACATAAAAGATACTCGAACAAACAAGTTATCCTAATTTTCATATAATCAAAATTTTTAGAATTGGAAATAAACATAAGAATAACAATGAAACAAGTTCAATTATAGAATGATTAAACAGATTCCCCAAGCAACCTTACTTAGATGTCTCTTGTTGCAAAATTACAGTATTCTCATTTGTGATGAATACTACTTTTCTTGTTCTCTAAGATTAGACACACAAATGTCTCTTGTAATGCTCATTTAAGTTTGACATATCTTAGCAAATCTCTTAGACTAAGCATGCATCAAACCTTGCATTAAGAACCAGAATAGTGGGGGCCAAACACACAATCCCATTTCTAGTGAATTACAATATTTAGTTTGATTTTATTAGTTAGGCTGTTGAAATCTCATGTATAGGACCTTCCAACAACTAGATCATGTTCTAAGGAGTATCCCGAGATAAACATTAAGCACAAATAAAATCAATGGAAATCATAAACATCTATAGGCAACATGCATAAAAGAAAACACAAAAAAACATAACAGTCTAAAAGAGATAAAAAGGCCCAATTTGTGTTTGAACACAAGTCTCCAACAACGACGTCAAAAACCTTGTTATGGGATTGACAAGTGAACCAAATTGCAAAAGTAATAAAGTGGAAAGTCCAAGTATAATTTCCCAAAAGACTTGTGCAACACTTGACAACTTTTGCAATTCATCACTCAATTAAACAACCAACTTCACAAAAATAAAAATAAAACTTTTTTTGTATTTTTTATCAAACATATGGTGTGCAACAACATATGATTAATGTTTCACTAGGCTTGGGTTTCATGATTCAATTCAAGCAAAAACGCCAAACAATATACTTCTAACACCTTTTGTAATAAGTGGTAATCTCTTACTGATAAGTCTAAACTTGAATAATAAAATTTATATGTCTATCAATTTTTATTATAAGTTCACATTAATGATCAAGATTATAATGTTATGAATGACTAAATGTTCCATATCTATGTCTAGCATGTGAAATCTATTAGTTGTTCTATCCTAATCAGGTTTTCCAAACTATCTTTCAATTAGTAGGTACTCCCATAAACAATAATAGAATACAAGAGTGATGAAAAAGAATTATATTAAATAGTGAAATTCACAAAAAGTTCAAAATACATTATACCCAAACAAGGACAAATCTTTGTATATCTCAAGGGGGCCATGGCCCCCAAATTTCTATTTTTTTTTAAATATATGTAGTATATATATATATATATATATATATATATATACATATATATATATATATATATATATATATATATATATATATATAT
>Ga0214542_1010349_pt1 | contig 13684 bp, 12 predicted proteins | sample CNSS1metaG_FD_160096 | JGI IMG/M metagenome (GOLD analysis project Ga0214542, IMG submission 160096) | Root nodule microbial communities from cowpea collected in UCLA plant growth center, Los Angeles, California, USA - CNSS1 | ecosystem: Host-associated > Plants > Roots > Nodule | place: USA...
TATGAGTACTTTTTATATTATATATTAAATAAAATTAAAATTTATAATTAAATTTATAAATTATAAATTATATTAAAATGAAAGGTATTATATGGATTGTTGTTAAATTAAGATGTAGGCATATTATACAATACAACATAAAATTGATGTTTAAATTTTTCAATAGAAGCATATATAGATATAAATCTATAAACAATTTAAACCAAAAAAAACATAGAAGAAGCGTTTGTTATTAATAATAATAATACTAATAGTAATAGTAATACTAATAATAATTATAATAATAATAATAATAACAATACCAATAACAATAATAATAAAAATAATAATAATAACAATAATGATAATGCTAATTATAATCCTAATAAAAATAATTTTAAATTATAATAATAATAATAATAATAATAATAATAATAATAATAATAATAATAATAATAATAATGTTAATATCAATACTAATACCGATATATACAATAATATTATATCGATAATAATAATAAGGGTTAAATATGTTTTTTCTCATTACATTTTGACTGAAAATTTAATTTAGTCCCTTTTGGAAACATTGAACCAATATAGATTTAGTCATTTTAACAAAATTTTATTAAGTTTATTTGACATTTCAAACACATTTTATTATAATATTTTAGTTTGTTTATACTGTTTAACATATTTTCTCTTCAAATGTAATTGACAAATGCATTTGAAACGCCAAATAAACTTCAAAATAATTGTTTAAAGGACTGAATCCATGCATTTATAAAGATAAAGAACTAAATTGGTTCAAAGTTTCCAAAAGGGACTAATTCCAATTTTCAATAAAAGTTAAACAATCAAAAACATATTTAACCCTAATAATAATATCAATATTATAGGTAATAATAGCAATACTATTAATAATACAAATAATTATTAAAGATGATAGATGGTTGTTCTTTATTTTTTTTTTGTTATAAATTAATTAAAAATAAATAGTAAAAGTAAAAGATGATAGATTATAGTTATTGTAACTATTCTCCGAATAGTAATGTTGTTATGTAAATTAAAAGATTGAGTTTTGATTTTAAAATTTAACATATTAAATTTAATTGTGTTTAATATTGTTCCTTCAGAGAACAAACAAGATAAGTTAGGCACAAGAGTTACCTTACCCATGTAGTCCGCTATCTCCTCAGTTGGCCTCTTCCCGGTCGATACATGTCGGATTGGACCCAGAAGGGGTTACCTGCAGAAGGGACTCCGAAGCTCAAGTGAGTCAAAACTCTCAAAAAGGTCAAATTTATGATTAATGAATGTGTACCTTTAATTCGTGGGGTCCATGCGTATTTATAGAGCATTAATGATGTCCGGTTATCCCGTGGGTCGGGCCTTGACTTTGGGCTCTAGCTTGGGCTGTGAGTAGGCCTGGGCCCTAATCCAGGCCCTTAAGGCCTATCGAACGCGGGGGCTTCCATTTTAGTAAGTCTTCAATAGCGGTATGATCCGTTTACTTCCAGACTTGTCGGATGCCGTCCTTGGCCGCACACTGTCCTAGGTTGGCCGCTTTGTTGTTACTTTAGCTTTTATTCAGTTATGAGTCTGAGTCCATGCCAGCCCAAGTCGTGTACTTGGGTTGTTTCCGGCATGTATGTGAGGGTTGTCATGTATATGGTCAAGTTGACCAGGTCCGGTACACTAGTCCCCCAGCCTTTACCGATACAATGTGTCGGTGAAGGGTGATATGTATTGGTATGCTAGTCAAGATCGGCTAGGTGTGATACACCAGTCCCCCAGCCTTTAAGTGTGATGAACAATGTTAAGGCTAGGAGACGTTTGGGCAGGCGAAAAGGTTTGTGGCAGTTGAAAAGACGTTAGAAAGCTGACTTAGGGAAGTTTGGCGCCGCCATTTTGGTACTTTGTGATGATTGAAAAGAGTTATGTTTTTCGGGGGAAAGGGTTGTGATGCTTGAAATTCGCGTGTATAAATGATGATGTTGTTGCATTTCGTTCATTCTGTTTCATTTGCAAAAAACTTGTTCGCGTGCGTATAGAGCTGTCTGATATCTTCTCTTCCTCCTCCGTCATCTTTTCTAGAGAAATCAGGTATGTCTAGTAGTAGCGATAGGTTTTCGTTGTCAAACTCGGATAGTGAGCGATCTAGGGATAGCGGGAGTAGTCGAAGTGATAATAGTGATAGGGAAGAAGTGGGTAGTGTAGGAAGAATTCCAATGGAGAGGGTGGTTGAGATTAGGAAGATCTGCCTGAGGAGCTAGTTGAGAGCAATTGGCCGGCGAAGACCGGATATGAATGGGTAGCGGCAGATGTGCGGACTCAGCGGTCGTTGTTTCGATGGTCGCGCTTACTAAAATCGTGGTTGAATTGTACGCCTATTTTTGAAAAGGGTGTGCGAAGGGATCTAATTGCTCCAGAGCGGGTTACCGTCGTTGAATGTGCGTGCCATGGCCAAGAAGGAGCAGCTGAAGAATTCTTTTATATGTACATGTGCCACTTCTCACAGCTGCACATTCGTCTACCTTTTGACGAATTCACTATGGGAGTGTTGCGATTGTTGAATGTTGCCCCTACTCAGCTTCATCCGAACAGCTGGGCGTATTTGTAAGCTTTCAGATTAATGTGCATGGCGTTGTATTTAGAATCATCTCCCCGAGCGTTCTTATATTTCTTTGTGACGAGGCCGAAGAGTCCGATAACATGATTATCGTTAATCAGCCGACGCGGTCTCAACAAACTGGAGGCCTTCACTCAGTCATTCAAGCACTTCAAAGATGGGTTCTTCAAAGTTGTGGTGAAGCTGGCTGGTCAGTCGCATTTCTATACCGCTGATGGTAACACTAAGTTTCCATTCTTCTGGACCGACAACCCTTGGAGATATAAGGTGATTTCGAGGGAAGATCTGTCGGTGGGTGAGAAGGAGGTGGTGGATACTTTGATGCAATTTAGCGATAAGATGCCCACTAAGGGCTTAATTAGGGTGTATAATTCAGTTCACCCTATTATAGATATTGAAGGTATTTTTATTTGTAACTTTGAACATTGTAATTGATTGGAGTATTTTGACGATTTGTGTGTTGTGTATTTCAGGGCATATAGCGCAACTTGGCAAGAAGAACTTGACACTTTTTCAAGCCCTTCGTAAGGAGAAGGCAGTGAAGGCTAAAGTTGCTGGGAACACTGCGGTTCCTAACTTGCAGGACTCGCTGGTAGATGTCCATGTGCATGGGAGTACAAAAAGGAAGGTGGAGTTGCCTGTAAGGGCGGGCAAGGGCAAGGATGTGAAGAGAGTGCGAGCTGTCGTGATGGGGGCAGGCTCGGGTAGTGGAGAGAAGGGGCCGGGAGTTGGGTTGATTGAGCTTCCGGAAACTACTGTGAGGAAAGACATTGCCGGAATCACTGATAAACTCAATTGACAATATGGAGCCGAGAGCTTTGGTGAGGGCCATGGTTGAATTTAACAGCAAGACCTTGCTGCTTAGCCGGCGTGTGGGTTCTTTGTATGAGCGAGAGGTGAAGGAAGGCAACCGAACCAAGGTGGAGGAGTTGTAGGAGAAAGTTGATAAGCATGACGAAGAAAAGGAGGCTTGGAAAAAGAAGGAGGAGGAGTGGGAACTGGAAAGGAAAAGGCTCGCTTCGTGAAGGGTACGATGCCTTGATTCTGAGGAAAAGTTAAAGGGTCGAATTGCAGAGCTTGAGGCCGACTATGACGATATGAAGGAGAAGCATGATAGGCTGGAGGGTGAACTGGAAGACTTGAAGAGCTGCATAATACAAGAACATATCAATGGCTTTCAGAAGGGTGTTCGGCAAGCGGCATTTTTCTATGAGAGTGTTGATGCTAACGATGTTAGGTTTGATGTGAATAAATATGTTGTTGATGGTGTGCTTATAGATGAGGAGGAATTTGGTTCAGAAGGAAATGAGGAAAAGGAGGCGGCTGACGCTAATGTTGGTGGTGATGAGGTGGTGGCGGAAGACGTGGAGCAGAAGGCGGCTTAGGATTTAATTTAATACTTTCAATTTAGTTTAATGATTCTAAGTCTATAATAACTCGTACATTGCTCTATTTTGCTGTTTGATATGAATGTCGATTACTTGCGATTTAATTGCTCTTTATATGTATGTATGGAATATTTGTGTATGCTATATGTTAAGGGTGTTCGACCCAGGCCGCTTACTTGTGGTAAGGGTGGGGAACTTAAAACGAATTAACATGAAGTTAAGGGTGTTCGACCCAGGCCGCTTACTTGTGGTAAGGGTGGGGAACTTAAAACGAATTAACATGAAGTTAAGGGTGTTCGACCCAGACCGCTTACTTGTGGTAAGGGTGGGAAACTTAAAACGAATTAACATGAAGTTAAGGATGTTCGACCCAGGCCGCTTACTTGTGGTAAGGGTGGGGAACTTAAAACGAATTAACATGAAGTTAAGGGTGTTCGACCCAGGCCGTTTACTTGTGGTAAGGGTGGGGAACTTAAAACGAATTAACATGAAGTTAAGGGTGTTCGACCCAGGCCGCTTACTTGTGGTAAGGGTGGGGAACTTAAAACGAATTAGAGTGAAAACGTAGGAAAGTTGTATAGTTGAGAACCCTTCGTTTTATTTATTGAATGTGGGGTGCCTCGTTAAAACATCCCTGGCCAAAACCCTCCTTAGGGAAAAAGACCGGGTGAGGAAAAAGAGTACACCCAGGGTTACAAGTATTGGTCCATCTACAGTGTACATTCAGCTAAAGTAGAATTTGAGGTGCGATACGTTCCAAGTGTTGGGAATCTCTTCCCCGGATAAGTGCTCCAAGCGATAAGCCCCTCCTCCTACGTCTTCGCGTATACGGTATGGGCCGTCCCAATTGGCGGAGAACTTGCCATCCTTCTTTCTAGCACTACTGGTCATTCTCCATACTAAGTCCCCGATGGCGAATGATCGTGGGCATAGGTTTGCATTATACTTTCTGGTAGCTCGTTGTTTGGCAGCTAAATTGTGTATTTGGGCTTTCTCTCTGAGTTCTGGTAGGAGGTCAAGGTGAGTAGCCATGTTCTGATGGTTGTGGGTTGGATCGTATAGTTCTCGACGCAGGGATGGTTCACCAATTTCAACTGGTATCATGGCGTCTGCGCCGTAAACTAGGCTGAAAAGGGATTCATTTGTCGCTGATTGAGTGGTGCACCTGTAAGCCCATAGCACTTCTACTAACTCTTCGGGCCATCGGCCTTTGGCACTGTCTAACCGTTTGCGTAGTTCCACGAAGATAACTTTATTTGTCGCCTCTGCTTGTCCGTTGGTTTGTGGATGTTCTACAGAACTTGTGATGTGCTTGATGTCTAGGCTAGTGTAGAATTTGGCTAGCTCTTTGTTGATAAATTGTCGGCCATTGTCTGTGATGATGGTATGTGGAACACCATATCTGCATATAATATCCTTCCAAACAAATTGCTGAACTTGCAGGGCCGTGATGGTGGTTAGCGGCTTGGCTTCTGTCCATTTGGTGAAGTAGTCGACGGCTACAATTAGGAATTTCACCTGCCCTTTGCCGGGTGAAAAAGGGCCGAGGATGTCCATTCCCCACTTAGCGAATGGCCATGGGGATAGTATGTGGTGTAGTTGTTCTTGTTTTTGGTGAATAAGGTTGCCATGTTTCTAACATGGTTTGCACTTTCTGACATAATCCTGGCAGTCTGCTTCTATAGTCGGCAAGAAATATCCGGCTCTAAGAACTCTGGTAGCCATGGTGCGTGCGCCGGAATGATAGCCACAAATGCCTTCATATAGCTCTTTAATAACATATTGTGCTTGTTCTGCCGTGACACACTTGAGAAGGGGTTGGTCGTATCCGCGTTTGTAGAGGTCGTCGCCTATCATGGTGTATCTGGCGGCCTTAGCCAGCCAAGTTTTGTCTGCATCTTTAGGGGCGTTGCCGATTTTGAGGTATTGGATGTAGGAGGTGGTCCAGTTATGACTTTGGGAGGGGGTGACGTTGTCAGCTGGGGCGTGGGTTAAATTTTGACAAGTGTGTGTGATGGATGGAGTAGATAATGTTTGCTATAATAGGGATCGGTGACGGCCTTTTAACTTGGTGCTGGCCAATTTGGAGAGGATGTCGGCTCTGATGTTGTCGGTCCTTGGAATGTGTTCGATGCGGACTTGTTCGAAGGCGGATTGAATGACTGCACGGACCAGGTGGTAATACTGTAGAAGGATGGGGTCTTTGATCTATAACTCGTCACTTAGATGGCCCACAGTGAGCCTGGAGTCGGTTTTACACGTTAATTTCTTGACACCTACCTCGCGGGCTAGGGAAAGGCCAACGAGGATTGCCTCGTACTCGGCTTGGTTGTTCGACGTTTTGAATGCAAAGTAAAGGGATTTTTCAATGAGGATGTCATTGGGGCCTTCTAAGACGATGCCAGCACCGACACCTTTTGGATTTGAGGAACCATCTACATGAAGCGTCCACTGGTCCTCTGTGGGTATGTGCTGGAGGTCGTTGATGAAGTCCAACAGACATTGGGCTTTAATGGGGCCATGGGGTTCATAGCGGATGTTAAATTCTGACAGCTCAACGGCCCATGATGACATGCATCCGGCTAGATCTGGTTTTTGCAATATTTTTTGGATTGGGTAGTCGGTTTTAACGGTTACGCTGTGGTTTTGGAAGTATGAGCGTAGGCGTCGTGCTGCGTGGACCAAGGATAGGGCCAACTTCTCTACCATTTGATATCTGGTTTCAGGATCTTGTAGTGTTCTGCTTACAAAATAGACAGGGTGATGCGTGCCTTCTGTTTCTTGGACCAGCGCGGCGTTAACGGTGTGGTCAGTAGCTGTGATGTATATGAGGAGGGGTTGATGAGTGTCCGGCTTGTGGAGGATAGGTGGGAGGTTAGGGTTGTTTTCAATTTTTGGAAGATTTGTTCACAATCATCAGTCCACGTGAACCGGGTGGATTTCTTTAAGAGTTGAACTATGGGTTGGGTTTGTTCGGCTAGGTTGGGTAGGAAGCAGGAGATGGCTGTGAGGCGGCCTATGAGGCGTTGAACTTCCTTGATGGTAGTGGGGCTATGCATCTCGATGATGGCTTTATATTTTTCGGGGTTGGCTTCTATGCCGCGCTGGGTTAACATAAAACCAAGGAATTTACCTCGGTCGACGCCGAATACACACTTGTCTGGGTTGAGGCGAAGGTTGTATTGGCGTAGGGCGGAGAAGACTGCTGATAAGTCCTCAGCATGTTGACGATGACTTGGAGACTTGACAACCATGTCATCGACGTATACTTTGACACATTGTCCCATTAGATGATTGAAAACCTTGTCCATCAGCCGTTGGTAGGTTGCTCTAGCGTTTTTGAGACCAAAAGGCATTACCCTGTAGAAGTAGTTGGCGCCGTCCGTGATAAAGGCGGTTTTGTGCATGTCAGATGCGGCCATAGGGATTTGGTTGTACCCGGAATATGCATCTAAAAAGCTAAGTACTTTGTTCCTTGCTGCGCCGTCAACAAGTCGGTCGATGTTGGGTAAGGGGTAGGCATCGCGAGGGCAAGCTTTGTTTAGATCCGTGTAGTCTACACACATTCGCCATTTGCCATTGGCCTTCTTCACCAAGACTACGTTAGAAAGCCAAGTGGTGTACTGAGCTTCTTCTATGAACCCTGCGTTTAGTAACTTGTCGGCTTCAACCTTAGCTGCCAGGCGGCGTTCTTCACCAAGCTTGCGTTTTTTCTGGGATATGTAGCGGGCTTCTTTATAGATGGATAATTTGTGGGATGCCACCAAAGGGTCTACCCCGGGTAGATCAGCGGTTGACCATGCGAAAAGATCTGTATTGTTGATGAGGATGGGTGTGATGATGGCACGCTCGTTAGAGTTTAAACCTGTGCCTAGGTTGATGGAGTGGTCGTTAGGAAGCTCTAGAGGGGAGGTCTCCTCAACTGGTTCAAGACGAACATCTCGGCCTACTCTAGGGTCCAGATCTTCGCTGGATAGGGCGATGCTGGAGCCGGGGGGTTGTTCAATGTGGTTGGTTTGTTGAATTGGGAGTTGTGGTCGCAGGCTGGCCATGTAAGATTCGCGTGCATAGCGCTGGTCACAGTGAATGGTAAGGATGTCGCCGAAAGGGGAAGGGAACTTCATGGCCAAGTGAGGGGTGGAGACGACGGCGCCAAGGGTGTTGAGGGAAGGACGACCCAAGAGGATATTGTAGGATGTTGGCGCGTCGACGATAAGGAAACGGATTGGGATGGTTTTGGTTTGGGTCCCCTCACGAAAGACGGTGTGAAGGTCGATGTAGCCACGGGTGGATACTTGTTCACCGGAGAAGCCATATATTGGCTCGTCATACGGGACCATGGCGGTGTCCGGAAGTTGAATTTTTTGGTAGGTGCCCAGTAGAGGATATCAACAGAGTTGCCTTGATCAACAAGGACTTTCTTAACAGCGTAGTTTTCGATTTCAACGGTGATAACCATGGGGTCATCTTGTTAATGGTCGAGGCCATGAAAGTCGTCATCTGTGAAGATGATAGGAGGCATGCAGCGTCTGTGGTGGAAATGGGTGATATGGTTGATGGATTGATATGGCAGAGGTGTCTTTTTCTGGCAGAAGAAGTGGATCCTCCACTAGCGAAGCCACCAGAGATGGTGTTAATGGTGCTATGGGTTGAAACCATCTTCAGAGAAAAACGGGTACTAAAGGTGTTCGTCTCGTACCCCACGATGGGCGCCAATTATTCCTGCAGAGAACAAACAAGATAAGTTAGGCACAAGAGTCACCTTACCCATGTAGTCCGCTATCTCCTCAGTTGGCCTCTTCTCGGTCGATACATGTCGGATTGGACCCAGAAGGGGTTACCTGCAGAAGGGACTCCGAAGCTCAAGTGAGTCAAAACTCTCAAAAAGGTCAAATCTGTGATTAATGAATGCATACCTTTAATTCGTGGGGTCCATGCATATTTATAGAGCATTAATGATGTCTGGTTATCTCGTGGGTCGGGCCTTGACTTTGGGCTCTAGCTTGGGCTGTGAGTGGGCCTGGGCCCTAATCCAGGCCCTTGAGGCCTATCGAACGCGGGGGCTTCCATTTTACTAAGTCTTCAATGGCGGTATGATCTGTTTACTTCCAGACTTGTCGAATGTCGTCCTTGGCCGCACACTGTCCTAGGTTGGCCGCTTTGTTGTTACTTTAGCTTTTATTCAGTTATGAGTCTGAGTCCATGCCAGCCCAAGTCGTGTACTTGGGTTGTTTCCAACATGTATGTGAGGGTTGTCATGTATATGGTCAAGTTGACCAGGTCCGGTACAAATATGATAGTATACTTAATGTTTAATATATTATATATCATAACGTACCGATATTTCAATTTGGATCATTTATCGTGTGCGATATATATCCGTGTTTGATACTTGAAAATATTTAATATGTAGTATCTAATCTATATAGCAGTAGTACTTATGATGACAATAATTTAAAAACAAATGTTGACAAAATTTAATACATACGATTTTAATTTAGATTCACATAATATTAATCATATACTTATCATGTTTTTTAGAATTATTTTACACTTTTCCCTATCAATTTATACAACCATAGACCGTGTGGGAGTGGAAAAATCAAATATTTAATTAACATAAATATTTATCATTATTAAACTTTAAAAAACAATTTAAATTTTTGTATTGTATTTAAAAAATTAATATCAATCTACATTTAAACTTTGGTGTTTCGGTTATTAAAAGCATCATATCAATGGATTACACAACCATATATTATATGATAGTGTCTAGCATAAATTGGGAGCTTATTAGAGATCACTGAGAGCACAAAGATATTGAATTATCTATCTTGTAAATTTCAGTTCATCTGCTTAAAATTTTGTAAACTCACGACTAACTACTACTATAAAGAATTAGAGAAATTAAAATTGAAATAAATTTACATAGAATCCAACAGAGTTCAACAATTCAAGAAAAAGAGCTGAGAAAAACCAAACAATTCTACATCTATGCAAAAGTAGAATATAATCAAAATAATGAACTACCAAATTGGTTAGAATCTAGAAGGAATTGCAATTAGCAGTTTCAATTGAAAATCTAGAGGTGTAGATACAATATAATTACAGAGATTATATGTAAATATAAATGAGCAGAAATATAATTAGGGGCTTATGTGTAAATATACAAAGCGCTTGATGCACTTTACCCTTCGGCACAAATGTAATGACAAAAAGCTCTAATTACTATCAACATAAATGTAGTACCAGCCTTCAGTGCACTTGTTAATTCGATGAATAGTCATCAAAGAAAGCTACCAATCCCAAGACATGATTAGCAAGGTTGCACAACTTTCTATGTTGTCAGTGGTGGCACCTACCTAACCATGATTTGAAAAAAAGCAATAAACTATTTTACCGTGTAAACATATCAATAAATTTAAAGATGCAATAAAAGGAAAATTAAGTTATTGAAATGAGTCTCTTAGTAATTTTAAGGAATAACCCAAGGTTATCACAAAACCTAACTAAAGTAATCATAGTCCACCCTAAAGCTAATCCTGAATAGTTAATCCTGCTTGATATTTCTCCCTGCGCATATTGAGCATAAAAACTCAAATCAATTCAAATATATAAATTCTGAAAATTTTTGTATCTGTATCCAATACTTCGTAATACCATTGTTTCTTGATAATGATGAAAATGAATGGACCATAAAGCTTGCCAAAGACAATATAAATCTTACCTACTCTAGAAAGATAAAAACAACCTTTAAATCCTACCTAGCTATAAACTGTCATGGTGTTTCCATATCAATGAGGTTTGTTTATTTATTTTTTTTAATGAAAGAATCCTCATTCAAGCGAAGGCTAAGGATCAAGGCTTTACTTTGTTAATTTCACGAAGAGCTTCTCCAACATCCTTTTTTGAAATATTGCCTCATGTTATTAACGACATCAAAACAGAAAATAATGCAGTTAAGAAAGAACATTATATACCCACATTCTCTAATTGTCACTTACTGATTGAGTTCAATTTAACTCTTGAGGTTGCATGTTACCATGATCTTAATTTAACTTTAAGATGATGCAATGGAAGCAAGGCAAACAGGCCAAAGAAGCCAGATCTCATAAGATGTAACAACAATCTCAATCTCCAAGCTCCTCTATTGAAACACTCGTGGTATCAAGCAAGGGGTTACAACCCATTATAGACATAAGGATCATAAGGATAATGTTGAAATGATCTAACATAACTCTAATTCATTCAATATTGTTTGATTCCCATATATATATATATATATATAAAGAAAAATATACCATTTGAAGATAAGCACGATCAGATGATCTTGGTTTGGGACTTCGATTTATGGAATGGAACCAACGTGGGAAACCACCTCAATCCCACTCTGAAACAAATCAACAATAACTCATCATTTAGAATTCTTGTTCACCATTTTAACCAAAATATGAAGACCGTTTTAAATATACACCATATGAACTTTGAATTTGCAATAGAGAACACATATTTCCTTCTCTTATTGTCATACTACAAAGGCAAAAATAAATGGCCATCATGGATTGAGATAATAACTTTGACATGTCTTTCAAACTTGAAAATCATAATAAAAAATTGTTGAAGTTTATAATTGACAAATGATCCTGCATATAAGCAGGATGAAGTAAAGTAGTGAAATGAATTTCAAATATGTAATTCAAGATATTTATTAAATGATCTTGCATCTGAGTTTAGAACACACAAATAGGGTATTCTTATCTGAAATAAAAATCAAACATGAATGAAGAAAACACTTACTCCTAAGCTTTAAAAAAATAAACTTTTCTTCTCTGTGATGGTTAAAATTAAAAGAAAGCAACAAATTTTAATGTAACTAAATGCAAATAAAGAACAACCAAAAGAAAAGTCCATAGTATTACCTGGTTTTCCCAAGTTTAGCACATACAAATAGGATCCAGGATCCTCCTCTCTGAAAACAACATAACTTAAAAATTGTAAAGGGAATAAGAAAACCTAGAAAATTGAATAAACATGAATTGAAATAACAACCCTATATTCTTGGAAGCCAACCATGCAAACTTGTTGTTTCCCATCCTCCCCTCATGAAAAGTTTTCTACAAAATCATAAGCTAATCAACCAAATAACTCCCAAATTAGATACTTATTCCACTTCACATGATGATGACGACTTACTTTCGATCATTGGGGAGATAAAAAAGTTTTCCACCATATATTTCGAAATTTCGAAGAAACTAACAAACAATTAGAATTCCAGTAGGAGTGGTGCATTAATCTTAAAATATCTTTCGAAGCTTTGAAAGGCAATGGTTGCATAGTATATGTCTTCCCACTGCCTATATGATAAAGTAATTTCATATTAGCTAAAATGTTAAGTATAGGAGAAAATCAAGACAAAAGAAATGCTTGCGTTTACCAACATATGATGTTGTGGAGAGACAACATTTCTTTTGGAGGTACATGAGACCAACATTTATTTTATGGTTGTGGCTTTAAGTGATAACCAAAGACTACTTTTGTAGAAAAGTGGTTCCCATGTATCATATTTATTCACTTCGAGAGATTTATGATTAAAAGCTAAATGAACTAATCAGGTTAATCAAATAAATATAAATGAAACGTATTATATCAGATAATTATAAATTAATGATCTAATTTGTATGTAGATTTATGGTTTACACATATAAAAGCTAAATGACAAAAATGTTATGGTTAAAGTTGAGATTCACAAATAATGTGGATCAAAATCCATATTAAAATTATAAAGCAAATTGAATGCTAAAACCTTGTTTCATCATCACGATCCATAGTATTATGCAGTTCCATGATGTGATGTAGAAAAGTTATCTCAACCTTAAAATGACAACTCAAGAGATTCAACACATTAAGTACTATGATTATTTGTATCGTTTCAAATTTATATATTTTAACAATGAAATTAGAGAACTATGCAAGAAATAAGACTATAGATGTATATGAAATAATGAAATTTCATTGAACAACCAACACCTCATGTCATTGACAATAAAAATTGAGTAGTTTAAAAAAAATATGGAGAAAGAATATTCGTAGATAATCTTAACATACATAATTATCTTGAACAAATTGCCTAATAGTATATAATAAAGGCAAAAAAATGTATGCCTCACCAATTTAAAGAAATTGTCTTAACAAACCTGCCAAACTTTCCAAATCATAAAACATCAGCTGACAAATCATATTTAAACAAAAAGAAAAACTTATACTATTAAAAATGCATTCAACTTAGAAACAGTTTTAGAACCTAAATAAATTTAAAAATTTTGAATGCGTACACATTTCTAGATGAATAAACTACAATTTTAGAACCCCAAATAACTCTAAAAAATTTAAATACATGTACATTTTTAGATAAATAAACTAAAATGCGTACAAAATAATAATATCAACGTCATTAAAAAGTATTTAACATTAATATGCACAATTAACAAACCTGCCCAACTTTCCAAATCATAAAACATCAGCTGACAAATCATATTTAAACAAAAAGAAAAACTTATACTATTAAAAATGCATTCAACTTAGAAACAATTTTAGAACCTAAATAAATTTAAAAAATTTGAATGCGTACACATTTCTAGATAAATAAACTACAAGTTTAGAACCCCAAATAACTCTAAAAAATTTAAAT
>Ga0214542_1010351_pt1 | contig 13682 bp, 2 predicted proteins | sample CNSS1metaG_FD_160096 | JGI IMG/M metagenome (GOLD analysis project Ga0214542, IMG submission 160096) | Root nodule microbial communities from cowpea collected in UCLA plant growth center, Los Angeles, California, USA - CNSS1 | ecosystem: Host-associated > Plants > Roots > Nodule | place: USA...
ATATATATATATATATATATAAAAATATATATATATATATATATATATATATATATATATATATATATATATATATGATATTGATCTTACACATCTAAAACATTTGACACCACTTTTAACCTAACATCTTAAGACAATGAGATTATAGATCTCTCATTTTATATAGTGTTTAACTTTGTCTTTTTAATCCAATATATGTCTTTGACTAACATTTGGATTATTCTCAACATTTTCGTTGACACTTTAGTTTTAGCATAACTTAATTATTAGGAAATTAAAAAAAATGTTTTAATGTAAGTAAATCATTTTAAATTTTTGAAACATAAATTTTTTCATACAATTAATTAAGTAGTTTGGAGTAAATAGGGTGTTGAAAACGAAATCAAACTATTTTAAATCACCAAACCGAACCAAAAACGAATGCATGATTTTTGAAGTGGAAATCCGAATTCTATATGCTCTTAAATAAAATATTGTCAATCTTGAGAGGGTGAAATTAGATATGCAGACTTTTTCAATGCAGATGTGTATAGATATTTCGGAAGTATTAACGTGGAAGAGGCAAATATATTAACTTTCATCTTAAAATTGAAATTTTAAATTCCAGGAGAAATTTAATTAAATTTTGCTTTGTGATTAACACTTTATAGTTCTAGTTCGAGATTGATACGCCCTGCATGAGCAAGTTGAGGCCCACACAACTAACAGCAATCTTGACCAATATCACAAAATCTACGAGAGTTACTACTCCCAAAGAATTGGTTTAATTACATGTATCACAAATACTGTAAACTAATTTATATCATTTTTTTATGAAATATAATATTCTCTCTTTTTTATTAAGAATTTTATAAAAGATAAGCAAGTTTTTCTAATTTTTTCAAATAAGAAATGTGACTACCATGAGTTTTTAATACAATTTCTACAGTTAGTTTAATAAAATTCTCACAAAAATGTTAATGATATTTGCATCACCAAAAATACTAATTAAGGTAAGAGATACATATCCACTTTATTCTAGTATAAGTGTTAGGAGAAAATATATTAATCCATTTATACAGTTATTAATAAAATTGTTCTTTCAAATTTTTTAATATTTAAAAAAAACGGAAATTGAAAAGAAAAAGAGTGAGTCATTTATTATTATTAGAGTATTAAAACAATTTTGAAAGACAGCAAACTAGTACAAGTTAGCAACATACAAAATGTAAATTTTTATTGACATTATAAGATGAAGAAAACATAAAACACGTGTTATACAAACATGAATGTGTTGACAAACTGATATCAAAAGAGATGAATGTGAAGTAAAACAACAACACCATATTACAAATCAACAATCACCAACATGATTGCAGTTTATACCACATGTCATCAAGGAAACAAAAGTATGCATATCTCCATGATTTATAAATGAACAAAGGAGTAACAACTACCCCAAATCCCAAAACAAACCCAAATGTCATGCTCACAAAGAACCAATTCACTCCATGCCAATCATTCTTTGTTTTCGAGCGATCAATAAATGGAATTTGCTCGATGGAACTGCAATTAATTGGTAGGGGTGGACCACACAAATTATTTCCAGTAAAGTGGGATGCTTCAAAGCTTTGAATTTGAGTGCCTATTGGAATTTTCCCTTTTAAATGGTTATAAGATAAATCTAAGTTGTTGAGAAAGCTCAAGTTTGATATGGTTGGAGGGATTTCTCCTGATAATTGATTCCTTGAGAGATCAATGGATTCTAATAATCTCATATTGCCAATACTTGGTGGAATTTGGCCGGACAATTGATTCTTGGATAAATTCAAATATATCAAACCATCTAGATATGTGATTTCTCTAGGTATCCCTCCTGATAAATTATTATCAGACAAATCAACATTTGTTACCAAGCCAAGAATCTTGCTATACTCTAAAGCTCTTCCTTTTATCCATAGAATAATACTAATTGTGTCATCTCTCCCATATAACACTTGTACACCACCCTTTATGATCAAATCTGAACTTTTGTACTTTTGCAACATGGATTTCAAGTGGTTGAAACAATTTGGAATATTTCCAGACAAACTATTTTGTGCAAGGTCTAAATCTTGAAGAAATGTCATATTACATATTTCATTAGGAATGTGACCAGAAAAATTATTTGATCGAAGGCGAAGAATTTTTAATCCTATCAAGCTTTCTCCAATCCATGTCGGAATAGTTCCAGAAAGATTATTTTCCCCAAGGTCCAAAGATATCAATTGAGTATTCTTCTTCAAAGTTATAGGCAATATTCCTAATAACGAGTTGTTACGTATGTTCAATGACTGTAACCTAGCTAAAGAGCCCATGGATGATGGCATATTCCCAACAAAATGGTTGCTTTGTAAATTCAAATCCATCAATTCTTTCCATTGTATCCAACAACCAGGTATTTTTCCTGATAAGTTATTAGACGCAAGATTGAGAAAATTCAAGTTAAATTTCTTGAATTGCTTACAACATAGGAAATCATTCATGGAAGAGAATGAATTACCTGAAAGATCTAACCATTGAACTTGATTAGAAATAAAAGGTAATTTTCCGTGCAAGTGATTAGAGCTTAGATCAAGGATCAAGAAAGATAATGGTTTTGTCGGAGAATTTTCAATCTCACCTTGAATATGATTGTTGGATAGGTTTAAATATTCAAGAGAATATAAAGCCTTCCAAAAGTAACGGGGAATATAATCTAGAATTCCTGTGTTAGACATCACTAAATATTGAAGTTTGTTTTGTGAGTGAGTCCATGATGGAAAGTTAGGACCTAACTTCCAATAGCTCATATCCAAATAGGTAAGTTGAAAAGTAGGATACCAATTGGGACCCACTTTTAAAGTCAAATTGTTTCCTGCTGCAGAAAAATAATCCAAACTCGTAAGATTTGTGAGATGATCTTCCGTGACAACTCCTTCAAAATGATTATAATCAATACTAAGATATGACAATTTAGAGAGTGATCTAAGACTTTCAAATGGATTTCCACCAAGTTGATTTGAGGACAAAATAAGTACTCTCAATGATGAAAGTTCTCCAAGTGATTTTGGATGTTCTCCATCACCTTTGTTGACACAATAATGTAGTGTTATATTGCCTGAAAGTTGATTGTGTGATAAATCAAGTACAACTAGAGATGTCAACTTTCCCAAAGAAGTTGGAATTGGACCTTCAAGTTTATTGTATGATAGATCAAGTTCGACTAGAGAAGTCACCTTTCCTAAAGAAGTTGGAATTGGACCTTCAAGTTGATTGTATGACAGATCAAGTATAACTAGAGAAGTCACATTTCCTAAGGCATCATAAATATTTCCTTGTAAGTTGTTGTTTGATAGGTCCAATAACTTGAGATGAGGAAAACTACTATAAAACCAATGAGGTATAGAAGATGAAAATGAATTTTCCTTCAAATCAAGATTTTCAAGAAGTGTGAGGTTTCGAAGACCATCAGGAATTGGACCTTCAAAGTAGTTAAAAGTTGAAACAAGTTTCTTTAGTCCAAACACCCACTTTAGAACAAATGAAATTTTTGAATTATAAGAAATGTCAGAAAGATCAAGAGTGAGGAGAGACGAGGAATTAAGAAATGATGGTTGATTGGAGTAAGGAAGTGTGCATCCTGACAAATGTAGGTGCAACAAAGAAGAAAGAGGTTGGAGGGTGTGAAGCATGTGAAATGATTGGGATAGGTTTGCACCTCCTAAATCAAGATATTCAAGCTTTGTAAGCTTTGACAACCAGTCAACATTTTTAGGAATCGAAGTTAGATCACCTCCAAGGTCAAGATACAACAAATTAGAGAGATTTCCAATTTGAGAGGGAAGTGTTCCATTGATAGCACAACTTAGGTCTAGATACGCCAAATTGGAAAGATTTCCAATCTGAGGAGGAATGTTGCCGATGAATCCAGAATAAGAGAGGTCCAAGTGAATTAAGGTGGTCATTGAGCCAAGAAAAGAAGGAATTGGCATACTTGCTTTAAGTGACAAAATGTTGCTCAATGTAAGATAACGAATTTTGGAAAGACTTGATAGCCAATTAATATTTTCAAGAAACAGAGATTCTTCATCAGATCCAGTGAGGTGGAGGTGGAGCAAATTGGAGAGACTCCCTATCTGGGGAGGAATTGTTCCGTTGGCAACATAAGAGAGGTCAAGATAGAGCAAATTGGAGAGATTTCCAATCTGAGAAGGAATATTCCCCATGAATCCAGCATCAGAAAGATCGAGGTGAGTTAAAGAAGTCATTGTTGCAATGAAGGAAGGAATTGGAGTAGTTGGAAAATGATTGCCGCTAAGATCCAAGTAATTCAAATGCTTCAAATCAACCAAACAAGGATTTATCTCTCCACCCAATGCCACTCTATTATACTCTTTCAATGCTTCTTCGTAATCTGCTACATATAATGGATTAGGAAAGCTGTAATCGACATCCGGAAATGAAGTGGTGAGGTGAAGCTCTGCAACATGAGATGTAATGTTGTTGCAGACAACTCCATCCCAATGGCAGCAATTGGGATTGACAGAGGCATTCCAAGAAGAAAGCCTATTTGAAGGATCTGTGAGATTATGCTTCAACTTCAACAGTGTCTCTCTCTCACTTTCAATGCACACTGTCTCTCTGCTAATACTAAGGGAAATCCAACAAAGATGAAGAAACACCATAATCAAAATGGAGGAATTCATTTTAACAGAAGCTATGTGTAGGATGCACAAGTGTTTTCTTTTTTCACTAGAAAGAAGTGGTTATGGGTTATCCATACCAAATAGGCTTTTTATAGTGGTGCAATGCCTTTTTATGTTTACGTTGTCTATCTAACAATTTTAATTTTCTACACTAAATTTATAAAATCAAAGTCACTATCATTTTTGTTTTAATTTAAAACTTAATTGACTAGGAGCAACATGATTTTAGGTGCTAAAACTTAATTTGAGAGGGACCCAAAAAAAACTTTATTTAAATTCTACGTCCACAGAAAGAGTTCAGTTCAAAAGTCTGTCCTTTTTTTTTCTGCATTTGGTTTACCTGCAGTGAAATATTCTAATAATACCTACAGGAGACAATAATAACAGCATACACAGATTAACATTCTTCTTCCACCTTTCTTTATTTTTCAAATATGCTTCAATTGACTCAGATAATTTCCTTCATTATCTACTTTTAATCCACTGTGAAGTCAAAATTTACGATTTTTTAAACAAAACAATAATATCAATTGCTCAACATGTTCAACACTACGTTTCCCCTCTTCATCGATTACTCAAGATGGTGGTTGGATTCAGTTCAGTGTTATTTTATATTTGAATTTGAAAAATTAATTATTACCAATAAAAACATAAAAGACCTAACTTATATCTGAAATTTGATAGTTTATTTTTTTTAATTTTATTTTCTTAATTACTAATTTTTAAATTTAAATAATTATTTATAATAAAAATATTATTTTTCAGCTTTTAATTTTAGTAGTATTTTTTGAATTCAAATAATTAATCATTATAAAAGAATTATTTTAATATTATTTTAATAACTAATTTTTAAAATTTAAATAATTACTAATAATAAAAAGACTATTTTCCTGATATTGATTATAATATTTTTTATTTCAATAATTAAAATTTATTTTATCTATAACTAATTAGATTATTTGTATTTGATAAATATAGTTAAAGTATGAACAACTTTTTATTGACAATAAAATCTAACAACATGGTCACCCACGTTTTCTTCAGAGAAAAAACTGTAAAGTAGTTGTAAAGCATCATATATGTTTTGTCTTTTTTAAATAATAAGATGAGTGAATTAATTTACATGGACTTCTATCATCTAATCCATTTTATGGGTTAGAAAAATGAAACTAGTCCAAACACTTTATATTGCTTATCTTTCTAAGTCATGCCCATTTTATGGGTTAGAAAGTATTTATAGATGAATAATAAATAAATCAAAAGACTTTTTATAATGGATCTTTCAACCCATTATATGGGTTAGAAAACTACATGACACAAAAATAATGAAAACAAATCTATTTCAAGATTGAGATATTCACATGCCTAATGTAATCCATTGTTCGAAATAATAAATGTTTGAGACAAATAAATAAGGATAATATATTTAAATAAATAGTTAAAAATCTTAACCAATTTGTTTACAATTAGCTAACCCTTTTATTAATTTTCTATGATTTCTTTTTTTTACTTTATTTCCTCTAACAAAAACAAACCTCAAAAATTAATATAGAAATCCATTTTAACATTCTCTTACAAATAGTCGACTTCTGATTAATGTATTATCTTAAACCATAACAAAATGTATGTGAATCAAGATTTAAATATACATTGTCTTGAGACTTTGAAGTCGAAAAAATTTATTTGATATCATAATTTTTTTATTGGTAATTTTTTTTATATAATAAAGATTTACCAATATAATAAAAAATATAAGGTTTAATTAGTGATTTAGTCCTTTAATTTTTTATTTTGATTCATTTTGATCCTTTTATTATTATTTTTTTCAATTTAGTCTTCTAATTTTTTTTAAATATTCAATTTGGTTTCTTTATTATTTTTTTTTCAATTTGGTATTTTTTTTAACAATCCAATTTTGTTCTCTCCAATTTAAAACTAAATTAGTAATTAAGCTTAATTATAACTTATATATACATGTTAAAATCATTTTTTATAAGTTGTACATATAAGTTGTAATTAAACTTAATTACTAATTTGATCTCAAATTGGAGAACACAATTAGATCGTTCTAAAGAAAATGAGGTCTAAATTGAATATAAAATAATAAGAGGATTAAATTGAACCTTTTTACAAAATTGAATTAAATTAAATCCAAATATAATAAGGAGACCAAATTAAACCAAATCACCAAATTGAAGAACTAAATCAACAATTAAGCCAAACTATAATGATAAAAAACAAGTTTTTTATAATTTTAATTAAATGAATTTTTATTGTAGAATATTACAGAAAAAATATTAAATTAAATAAGGTAGTATAAGTATCATATGTTAATAGAATAATTTATTATTTAAACATGGAGAGCAAATATGCATATTATGATTTAAATGACTCAAATTATATAATATTATATTATTTAATTAATACTGTATTGTTCATTAAAAATAGAAGATTGGTTTCAAAACCAAGAGATTCAAAAATAAATATCTTTCTTAAACATTATATTGTTTTATTAATTAATTAATAATTTATTTTTTGTTAAAAATAGAAAAATGGTTGATTCAAAACCAAGAAAGGAGTGATTTTCTCAAAAAAAAAAAAAAAACATTTTTTCTGTATAAAAAAAATATTTTTTAAGTCATTGATAGAAATTTCAAAATATAACTCTCAAAAGACCACTTTCGGAATCAACAAAAAACTTAAGATAGAGAGTAAATAAAAAATTATACAAGATATTATACCAGTTCGATTCTTGACGATTTATTACAACAACCTTAGTTGGATATCCACTCAAATCAATCGATGTTAGATTACAAAAAACACCTATGTAACCTGTCCTAAGATCATACCAGACTTTCTGAAAATACTTATTTTCAAATAACTATCATTTTTTTTTATTTTTTAAATTTAACAACTTAATTGACCAGGAGCAACGTGATTTTAGGTGCTAAAATTTAATTAGAGAGGGACCCAAAAAAAGTATGAAATGCCTTCATTTAAATTCTGTCGCCTAATCCATTTTATGGGTTAGAAAAATGAAACTAGTCCAAACACTTTACATTGCTTATCTTTCTAGTCATGCCCATTCTATGGGTTAGAAAATATTTATAAATGGAAAAAAATTAAATCAGAAGACTTTAAATAATTGATCTTTGAGGTTCTACCCATTATATGGGTTAGGAAACTACATGGCACAAAAATAATGAAAACAAAACTATTAGATTGAGTTATTATTGATATGCCTAATGTAATTCGTTGTATGGAATAATTAAATGTATGAAACAAATAAATAAGGATAATACATTTAAATAAATAGTTAAAATTTACCAAACCAATTTTCTTACAATTAACTAACTCTTTAAATCCTTTTTAATGTATTATTTTTACTTTATTTCCTCTAACAAAAATAATCTTAAAAATTAATATAGAAATTCATTTTAAGAATCTCTTCATAACAACTTCTCGCTAAATGTATAATGTCAACTATGACAAATGTAGGTGAACAAAGGTTTAATTACACAATTTTAATTTTTAAAGTATTTTTCTTCATCATATTTATATAATTTGATATAATAATTTTTTTATTATAATTAAGATTTACTAATATAATAAAAATTATAATAATAAACAACAAGTTTTTTTAACAGTTTTAATTTAAATTATATTTTTTACTATAGAATTATTACAGAACAAAATATTAAATTGAATAAATCCATATACGTTTGATAATATTCATCAGATGAAGGTTTAGTTATGTTTTGAGTCCCTATTAAATTTGAGAATTTTGGATTGAATCCTAATAAATAAATTTGTTGTGATATATTGAATCTTGATATTCTAAAACTTGTCAATTGAGTCCGTGCAATTAAATGTTTTACTTAATTTTGTTATGTGACAGTTATCTTACACTCTCATCCTCCTTAAACTCATTACATCTCGTCACATAATATTTTGTCACAAGAGAATGTGATGATGAGATCCTTTTCAAATATTTATTGTATTTAACGAAAATTATTTTTAACTTTAATTTAAATTATAAATTTCAAAATAAAAAAATTATAAAAATATCAAACTTTAATTTATATTTTTATAATTTTGTGTTTTTTTTTTATTTTCTAATCTTTAATTTTATTATTTTATGATTTTAATTAAATTTAAATCAATTTTCTTTAAATAAAATAAATATTTAGAAAAGATTTCATCATTACGATCTCATTACGGTCACTTTCATTTTATAACTTATGTTCCTGGAAAATTACATTTATATTTCTAGTTTATAAGGTGCTATTCGATGGGTTTAAGGTTTCCTAAAAAATAAAAAGAAAAAAAAGTTCCAAATATAATAAAACATTAGTCGAGAAGGAAAAATGATTTTTCATTACTTATAATTTGTTGTTATCGAAAACTTTGTGATTACTTAAAACGATTATTTATATATTTTTTCATTTTTATTTTCACTCTTTCCTTCTTTATTGTGTTTCTCCCTCTCTAATGGGGAATGAAAATTGTTCTCCTATTTTGATATCAAAAGCTTGCATGATGTTACGATTTCAAATGTTCCTTATAAACTAAACATAAAAACTGTTTATGTTTTATTTATTTATTTTAAATTTTGAAGTAAAATGGATTCATTCATTATAATCATTTTTATTTATTTTTATTTAGACTCATAATATAGTAATACAGAAAATATTATACTATCGACAAAATTTTGTTGACAAAAAAAACTCATTGTTAAAATAATAATGATAGATCAATTTTAGTGATTTAAAAAGTTTTATTAATAAAATAGAATTTATTGACATTTTAAAATTTTAATACCAATAAATATTTTTATACTCATAAATTTGTAAAATTGGTCGATTAATTTCATCTGATAAATTTCGTAGTAAATGAATCTTTGAAGATTTTATCTGCTTCCATATAAATTATTCATGAATGTCCTTATGTCTTTTGTATGGGATTCATATTTATTTTCTACGAGGGACAATTACATTAGACACCAACACAAAATGTAGACAACTTTCTCAATATAAATTTGAATCTCATTTTAACACTTAATGAGGAACTAGTCCCTTCAAGATTTAACACTATGATTTAATACTAGTTGGTGTTCGTTATGTTTCTTTGCTACGTAGAACAGTGTTTAAGTTTAATTTTTAAACATTACTCCACGGAAGAGTACAGTAAACTATACTTCTCTGCTGCTCCTGTTCTTAGTTTGGTACAACCTAAAACCAATGTTCAATCGATCATTCCAAAATTTTGTTAAGTTTATAAAGATGTTTTATAATAATGAGATCTAAGTTCAATCATATAAAACATTAACATTATTTTTAATCTAAAATTTTAAGATAATAAGTTTATGAATCTTTATTTTTATATAATGTTGTATCTTTTTAATTTTATTTCATCTTAGACTCGTACTCCAATTTTCATCAAATTTAACACTATCCTGCTATTGAAGCATTTTCATGCTATTATCTTGCTTTGTGTTCTGTTTCTCAAAATAAGTGGTGATCAAGAGAGAGAGTGTTGATTATATTGGGTTTATATGTATTCTCATACGTGGGTTATAGTTATTGGAAGATCATGGTTCTATATGTATAACATTGGTCTTACACATATAAAATATTTGATATCATTTTTAACCTAAAATCTTAAGATAATGAAATTATAGGTCTTTCATCTTATATAGTGTTTAACTTTATATTTTTAACACAATGTGAATCTTTCACTAACACTTTTATTCCCAACACTTTCATTGACACTTTAGTTTTAGCATAACTTAATTAGTAGAAAATTAAAAAAAATGTTTTAATATAAGTAAATCATTTTAAATTTTTGAAACATAAATTTTCCATACAATTAATTAAGTAGTTTGGAGTAAATAGGGTGTTGAAAACGAAATCAAACTATTTTAAATCACCAAACCGAACCAAAAATGAATGCATGATTTTTGAAGTGGAAATCAGAATTTTATATGCTCTTAAATAAAATATTGTCAGTCTTGAGAGGGTGAAATTAGATATGCAGACTTTTTCAATGCACATGTGTATAGATATTTCGGAAGTATTAACGTGGAAGAGGCAACACCTTTAGTGTTAAGTTCAAAGAATTTGAAATATATTAACTTTCAACTTAAAATTGAAATTTTAAATTCCAGGAGAAATTTAATTAAATTTTGCTTTGTGATGTTTATAGTTCTATAGTTCGAGATTGATACGCCCTGCATGAGCAAGTTGAGGCCCACACAAGTAACAGCAATCTTGACCAACATCACAAAATGTACAAGAGTTATCACTTCCAAAGAATTGGTTTAATTACATGTATATTACAAATACTGTAAACTAATTTATGTCATTTTTTTTATAAAATATAATATTCTCTCTTTTTTTAAGAATTTTATAAAAGATAAGCAAGTTTTTATAATTTTTTCAAATAAGAAATGTGACTACCATGAGTTTTTAATACAATTTCTACAGTTAGTTTAATAAAATTCTCACAAAAATGTTAATGATATTTGCATCACCAAAAATACTAATTAAGGTAAGAGATACATATCCACTTTATTCTAGTATAAGTGTTAGGAGAAAATATATTAATCCATTTATACAGTTATTAATAAAATTGTTCTTTCAAATTTTTTAATATTTAAAAAAAACGGAAATTGAAAAGAAAAAGAGTGAGTCATTTATTATTATTAGAGTATTAAAACAATTTTGAAAGACAGCAAACTAGTACAAGTTAGCAACATACAAAATGTAAATTTTTATTGACATTATAAGATGAAGAAAACATAAAACACGTGTTATACAAACATGAATGTGTTGACAAACTGATATCAAAAGAGATGAATGTGAAGTAAAACAACAACACCATATTACAAATCAACAATCACCAACATGATTGCAGTTTATACCACATGTCATCAAGGAAACAAAAGTATGCATATCTCCATGATTTATAAATGAACAAAGGAGTAACAACTACCCCAAATCCCAAAACAAACCCAAATGTCATGCTCACAAAGAACCAATTCACTCCATGCCAATCATTCTTTGTTTTCGAGCGATCAATAAATGGAATTTGCTCGATGGAACTGCAATTAATTGGTAGGGGTGGACCACACAAATTATTTCCAGTAAAGTGGGATGCTTCAAAGCTTTGAATTTGAGTGCCTATTGGAATTTTCCCTTTTAAATGGTTATAAGATAAATCTAAGTTGTTGAGAAAGCTCAAGTTTGATATGGTTGGAGGGATTTCTCCTGATAATTGATTCCTTGAGAGATCAATGGATTCTAATAATCTCATATTGCCAATACTTGGTGGAATTTGGCCGGACAATTGATTCTTGGATAAATTCAAATATATCAAACCATCTAGATATGTGATTTCTCTAGGTATCCCTCCTGATAAATTATTATCAGACAAATCAACATTTGTTACCAAGCCAAGAATCTTGCTATACTCTAAAGCTCTTCCTTTTATCCATAGAATAATACTAATTGTGTCATCTCTCCCATATAACACTTGTACACCACCCTTTATGATCAAATCTGAACTTTTGTACTTTTGCAACATGGATTTCAAGTGGTTGAAACAATTTGGAATATTTCCAGACAAACTATTTTGTGCAAGGTCTAAATCTTGAAGAAATGTCATATTACATATTTCATTAGGAATGTGACCAGAAAAATTATTTGATCGAAGGCGAAGAATTTTTAATCCTATCAAGCTTTCTCCAATCCATGTCGGAATAGTTCCAGAAAGATTATTTTCCCCAAGGTCCAAAGATATCAATTGAGTATTCTTCTTCAAAGTTATAGGCAATATTCCTAATAACGAGTTGTTACGTATGTTCAATGACTGTAACCTAGCTAAAGAGCCCATGGATGATGGCATATTCCCAACAAAATGGTTGCTTTGTAAATTCAAATCCATCAATTCTTTCCATTGTATCCAACAACCAGGTATTTTTCCTGATAAGTTATTAGACGCAAGATTGAGAAAATTCAAGTTAAATTTCTTGAATTGCTTACAACATAGGAAATCATTCATGGAAGAGAATGAATTACCTGAAAGATCTAACCATTGAACTTGATTAGAAATAAAAGGTAATTTTCCGTGCAAGTGATTAGAGCTTAGATCAAGGATCAAGAAAGATAATGGTTTTGTCGGAGAATTTTCAATCTCACCTTGAATATGATTGTTGGATAGGTTTAAATATTCAAGAGAATATAAAGCCTTCCAAAAGTAACGGGGAATATAATCTAGAATTCCTGTGTTAGACATCACTAAATATTGAAGTTTGTTTTGTGAGTGAGTCCATGATGGAAAGTTAGGACCTAACTTCCAATAGCTCATATCCAAATAGGTAAGTTGAAAAGTAGGATACCAATTGGGACCCACTTTTAAAGTCAAATTGTTTCCTGCTGCAGAAAAATAATCCAAACTCGTAAGATTTGTGAGATGATCTTCCGTGACAACTCCTTCAAAATGATTATAATCAATACTAAGATATGACAATTTAGAGAGTGATCTAAGACTTTCAAATGGATTTCCACCAAGTTGATTTGAGGACAAAATAAGTACTCTCAATGATGAAAGTTCTCCAAGTGATTTTGGATGTTCTCCATCACCTTTGTTGACACAATAATGTAGTGTTATATTGCCTGAAAGTTGATTGTGTGATAAATCAAGTACAACTAGAGATGTCAACTTTCCCAAAGAAGTTGGAATTGGACCTTCAAGTTTATTGTATGATAGATCAAGTTCGACTAGAGAAGTCACCTTTCCTAAAGAAGTTGGAATTGGACCTTCAAGTTGATTGTATGACAGATCAAGTATAACTAGAGAAGTCACATTTCCTAAGGCATCATAAATATTTCCTTGTAAGTTGTTGTTTGATAGGTCCAATAACTTGAGATGAGGAAAACTACTATAAAACCAATGAGGTATAGAAGATGAAAATGA
>Ga0214542_1010353_pt1 | contig 13682 bp, 8 predicted proteins | sample CNSS1metaG_FD_160096 | JGI IMG/M metagenome (GOLD analysis project Ga0214542, IMG submission 160096) | Root nodule microbial communities from cowpea collected in UCLA plant growth center, Los Angeles, California, USA - CNSS1 | ecosystem: Host-associated > Plants > Roots > Nodule | place: USA...
ATATTTTGCATAGTATGTTAATGGGGTAATTAAAAAAATGGAATATTCTGGAAAAATATTCCTAAAATTAAGATTTTCCAGTGTGATTATTTTCTTTAAAAGAACTACTAGTATTACATTTTAGGAGGACATGGAGTCTACTTATTAATACTGCTTATATTACAATTGGAAAATTTTTATAGCTACTCAATAACATAATAATATTAGAAAAAACTTGTTTGTTTAGTGAACATTAGCTTCACAACAGAGAATCAAATTTACATAATAGGAACGTGGAGTTATCTTAGATATTCACAAAATGAGTAAATGACTCATTCAAACCACCCAATATAGAGATAAAAAAATAAATAAAAAAAATAAAAAAACTTTACTTTAAAACACATGCTCAATCCAATCTACAACTCATAATACGTCTTCACAACTCATAATACTTTAAAACACATGCTCAATCCAATCTACCAAATTTATGGACACGTTTTAAAGGAAAGACCAGATCCACCTAATTTTTCTTCCATTGTTTTGGATAATTTGTCTATCATAGCTGGAGTAAAGTAGTTTACCCAATCTCCTATTTCACCCTTCCGAAATAAGTACTTCTTCACAAGGTTCTTGCCAATTGTTCCAGATTTATTCACTTCTAGATTCTTCATTTTCTCGAAACTGCATAAATTTATTATGTTTTCAATGACTCCGTTACTTTCCTCTTCTTCTGTGAAAGGACAATCCAAGAATTCTGCAACTCTTTTAACGTAAAAATTGGCATCTTCTTTGAGTTCTTCATACTTCAAGAACAGAACCTTGTTTGGTGTAGCTATGCTCTCTTTCCAGTAACCTAACATATGCTCCCAAATCGGACCAAACCCAATTATTCCCTTGCAGTAATTTTCTAAAGCTTCCTCTATGGTTACTTCATTCAGAGAATCTGACATTATTTTATTGAAGAAGACCCATGCGGAAACAAAAGTGTCAAATGGGTTTCTGCAGATATAAACTATCTTACAGTTGGATTCCTTAATTGAGTTGGAGAGGGAAAGGAATGGAACGTGAGTACTAAAAAGTCTTGGTTCAGTGGTGTTGGAGAGGTGAGAAAGTTTGTGTTGGATGTTATCACCATGAGAGATGAAGTCAAGGAAAGGAACAAGTTCATGAGAATTGGAAGTGAGTAATGGATGATTATCTGAAGATGAAAAACGGTGTCGGTTGAGAATAGAAAAAGTAAGGGCTTTCAACCAAGTAGTACCTGATTTGGGAAAGCTGGCAACAATAACATCACTGTCTTTTGCCTGAAAATGCTTTTGAAAATTGATTACACCTTCAATAAAAATTGATGGACACCAAAAGTGTTGAAATAGATAGAAATAGCCAGCAGCCCAACCCTTCTCTTTGGGAAGGGACAGAAGATTGTCTTCCTCGTATGCTTGCATCCCTTCTGTTGAAGCCATTGGAAGCTCTATAGCTATGGAGTCTGAATGATAACTTACTTTCCTCAATAATGGATATCTTTTATAGCGGTGTCTAGTGGTTCAAGTTCAAGATTTCATTTTATAAATATCCCTAATTCCTGTTTACTTTCCTATTTTAAGTATTTCCAACTTTTTGTTTGTTCTGTTTATTTCTACCCAAAACTTTTTTTTTTTTTTTTTTTATCTATTTTTTTTTTCTTTTTTTTTGTGTTTATTTTTTTTTTAAATTAATTTATTAGGTTTTTTTTTCCCTTATCTTTTTTTTTTTTTTTTTCCATCTAATCTTCTTTTCTAGTGTTGTGGGTGACATTTGTTGTGAAATGAATTCAGTAGGTTTCAGTATACCCTTTCGACACGAATGTCTAAAGTTTAAGCGTGCATACCTTTATATTTTTCATGTCAGTCCATGCTTTCAAAAATTAAAAATTCTTTGTTCTCTTCTATTCCAGATCGGAAAATCATAAACTTAAGGCCACAAATTGTTTACTGTAGACAAAACTTTTTGACTATTGTCTAAACTAAAGAATTGTGTAGCGACAATTTGTCATCCTAAATATATATAAGAACTACATATTTATATTTTTCCCCTTTTTCTATTGCTTAACAAAAAAAAGATAAAAGAAAAAAATAAATAAATGAAATAATTGCCTTGTGTGTTTTGAAAATTATTTCCACGTTTCAATTTTATCTTGAAATTAGTAATTACACAATTTGACAGTGTCACTGGAAACTAATGGTCCAAAAAAGTTAGTAAGTACAATACTTTGATGTCAGAAAAAAGATAGAAAAAAAGAAAAAAAAAAGAATGCTGGACATCGTTTGGACGGACTTGAAGAAAGTTGCAGAAAGAAAAGAAATTTGATTTCTCGTTGGATTTTGTCGTGCTATTTCTTTTGTTGTGCTATTTATTAAATATATTTCTTTATAATATATAATTAATATATTTCTTTATAATATATTAATTATTACTAATTTTAATTTTAATATTTTAAAATTTATTAAAAAAGTATTTAAAATACCAAAGATAATATGATAACAAAAAGATAAACAAAAAGATAATGTGACTGAACCAATTGATTTAAAAAAATAAGATATGGAAAGTAGAAACTACTATTTGGTAGTTACGAAATCACTACTACGAAATAAAATACATTGTTAAGACAATAGAAAGATCATTTTTTTCCAAAACAATAATTTAAAAACGAAAACTTTTTTAAGTAATATAAGAAAAATTATCTATATACGTAGACTTCTTTTAAAATATATAGGATGTCAAAATATCCTGCATTCTCAGGTATCCACGGAAAAAATTCGCAACGGGTAGGAAATGAATATTAAAAATGGATATTTGTTATCTGCGAGTATGAGTATTTTTGATCATCGCATGTTAACTGGGCGGGGTACGGGTATCATAGTATCCGTACTCGTGGATATCCATACCCGTTAAACTTTAATTCACAAAAATACACATATATATATATATATATATATATATATATATATATATATATACTTATATTAGTAAAAAACATTCTGATCTAATTTTTTCTAAGCTGCAGATCTTGTCTTTTGTCTTCATTCTTCCAGCTTCAAGCATTGATACGTTGTCTTCTTCCATGTACGCCCCTTGCTTGACATTATTCTCTTTCCTTTCTTTGAAATTAGGCATATACATCAAACCCTATATAAACAGTGACATTCATGATATGCTTGTTGTCAAATGATGGAATCAAAATAAGAATACTTGGCACGTGACAGTTGAGGTTTGTTTTATTTATTTTTCAGGAATCAATCGGAGAAACTGAGCTTGTTGATCAAAACACTAATTAAAGAATTTTCATTGGATTGAATGTCATTTTATATTTATTTTTATAATTATTTGGACTTGTATGAACTTGAGTTTATTTGAACTTTATTTAAAATTTATGAGAGTAATGTATTCTATTTTATTTGAATTTATGATTAAATATTTGTTTTTATAATAATTTTGTAAATACCCACGGGTACCCGTGGATACCCACGGATATGAAAAAATAGGCAGGTACCCACATAACAGATACCCGACGATATAGATATAAGTACGAGACAAATATTTATCCAGCAAGTAGGATACGGGGGAGCAACTACCCGTACCTTACCCGTCCCGTTGACATCCCTAAAAATGTATAAACTTAATTAATGTAAAAAATATTTTTCTTTTAATTTACCAAATATGTTCTAATTTTATTTATTTAAAGCTAATTATAACAATAAATAAATAAGATTACGTTCACTTAACGTATTTAGCTTAATTTATTTCTAATATTTATATTTATTTAAATTAGTATTGGCTTAACCATGATTAAGTTATATAGTCTACATTTATTTGTTGTTCTTCATATTAAATATGGATCATAAATTATTTTTAATCTAAAGATTTAAATTTAAAGATAAATTTTCTCATTTAGTTTTTTTTCTCCCACCTTCTATATAAATCTCATCATACTTAGTTCCTTCCTTTATATCTATAAATCTCTTCACACTTATATCTTTCATCCACACTCATATCCTTCGTTGGTACTCATCTTTTTCATCCATACACATCTCTCTCATCAACATTTTTTCTTTTTTTCTTCATCCACATTTTTTCTTCCCATCTCCTTCCTTCATACTTATCTTTTTCATTTACATTCATTTTCTTTATTTATGCTCATCCCCTTAATTTATTTTAATTATTTATTTATTTTAATTTCATACTATTTGAGCATGGAGATGTTGTACAATATTTTAAGTTATTGTTATTATTGGTCAAACCAACACAAATTAAATTAAAAAATAAAAATGCCTTGCATTGGCTAGTCATGCTAAACTGCTATAATTAAAAAATAATTTAAAAAGTAGAGATAAATTAGTGTCAACTAAGTTAATATTAATTAGAGTCAGAAATTAAGATCCGTGATTTTTAGAGTCGTATAACAAAAATAATATTAAGAAGTTAAATATGTTTTTGGTCCCTTAACTTTCAGTGAATTTTGGAATTATTTCATTTCGAAACTTTAGACCAATTTAGTTATTCATCTTTCGAAATACGTGAATTTAGTCTTTTTAATCAAATTTGTTAGGTTTATTTGATGTTTCGTATGCATATTTCAGGTTTGTATTTGAGTTGTTTATACTATTTGTCATATTTTTGCTTTAATATTAAGTCAAATACTATTATGAAACGCACTTGAAATGTTAAATAAACTTAACAAAATTTGATTAAAATGACAAAATTCACGTATTTCGAAAGATGAAGAACTAAATTGGTTCAAAGTTTCGAGATGAACTAATTCCAAAATTCATTGAAAGTTAAGAAACAAAAAACATATTTAACCCTAATATTAATAATTATGTAGAGTCATTTTTTACTTTTATAGATATGAATATCCAAATTTTCGTAATTAATGATTCGAACACTCGTTTTGAACATCCAAAATTAATGATTTCAACACTCGTTTTCAATTTTAATATTCTGACTTCAAATATGTTGGTAAGCCTGTAAATTAATTTTTACTTTGAAATTCAATAACTTTATCGTAATTTTATCTTGAAAATATGTCTTACTTGATAGGTTAGTGTAGTAATTAAATATTATATATGATCATACATTATGACAATGAATTATATAATAAAAATTTATTTTTAATTTTTACCGTTTAAAAAAGGAAAATATAGAGTGACATTCATTATTTTTTGACAACTTATCTCACATTTTATGTGGCTTTGGCATTTCATTTTATTTTCAACTATTTTTATTTTTCACGTTGGTAATGTTTGAAAGAAATATTTCAAAGAAAGCGGGAGGCAGAAGGCAGAAAACACAAGTGGAGAGCACCTTGTTCGTCGTCTTCAAGCGATGATTTTCGTATTCAATTGTTGTTCTTCGTCTTCCACCCTTATTATTCTAAAAACCCATCTTCTTCTTCATATTCGTGTTGTTCTTCAAAGGTCGTATTTGTGGCAACAATTTAAGTTTTCCCATTCGACGAAATCTCCATCGGTTCATCCTTTGTTTCGTTCGGCATGGAAAGGAGGGATTTTTGTTGTTTTTAGTGCCGCAATGATTGTACTGGTGTAAGTTTGTAGCTTTCATCTCCGGGGTGGAATCTAATCAGGGTCATTCTTCATAAGGTCGTTGGTGGGTGAAGATGAGTTTTTGTTGTGATTTTTTGTTCTGTAAAAGGCAAGGAAGAAAATGAGTTTTTTCTTTGCAATGTGGGTGGTTAAAGTTAGGATTAACTGTTCGTCTTGATGAAGGAAAGGGATCGTATGTTATTATCATGTGCTTACTTAAGAGTTAATATTTGTCAACCCATGGTGTATGATTTGCACTTTAGATATCCATGTTATTTATAGTTGATCAGGGATGATTCCATTGGTTGACTTATGAAATAAACTATAAATCCACATTTGTGCTTACTTAAAACTTAATATATGCGAACCTATGGTATTTGCACATTAGTTACCCCTTCTAGTTATAGTTGAGGAGGGATGATTTCATTATGTGCCTACTCTTCACTTCATAATTGCGAAGCCATGAGATATGATTTGCATATTACATAAGAATGTTACTTGTACTTGAGTAGGGATGATTTCCATTGGTTGCGTCATTGACAAACTCCGTGTGTATGCACATAAGCGTGCACATGGGCGTGCCTCTGTGTGTGTATGTGTGCATGTGCGTGTGCGTGTGTGTGTGTGTGTGCACATGTGCGTGTGCAGGCGTGTGCGTACATGGGCGGGCGGGCATGGGTGTGGGCGTGTGCGTGCGTGTGTGCATGTGTGTGTGTGTGTGTTTGTGTGTGTGTGTGTATATGTGTGTCTTTGTGTCTGTGTTTGTCTCTGTGTCTGTGTGTTTGTCTGTGTGTCTGTGTCTATGTGTCTGCGTGTGTTTGTGTGTTTGTGTTTGTGTTTGTGTCTATGTCTGTGTCTGTGTTTGTGTGTTTGTGTGTCTATGTATGTGTGTCTGTGTGAGTGTGTCTATGTGTATGTGTCTGTGTCTGTGTCTGGGTCTGTGTCTGTGTCTGTATCTGTGTTTTTGTTTGTGTTTGTGTTTGTGTATGTGTATTTGTGTGTCTGTCTATGAACTTGACAGTCAATATACATCCAGTTAGCCAAAACAACTTAATTTTGGCTTTCCACTACATCAATAACGTTTGCAAGAGTTTAATTATAACAATTCTAGAAACAAACACACAACCTACACCTTCTTGAAATAACCTACAAGAAGATTTACCTCTAATGTAAATAAACTCTCTTGCAAATCTGTCACCACTAGAAAACTTGAGGCACAAACAACAAACACATATAGATTATTCCAAACTTTAGATTTAGCTCTCCATAGCTAAACAAATATCTCCTACCAAGATCTTGATGGAGACAACACCTTCAAAAGATTTCAACACCTCAATTTGTTATCTTTTGGAAGTGTTTGATATTTCAGAACATGATTGTATATAAAGTTGTTGACTGACATATTTAATTAGATAAAAATTACCGTCAATTAGTTGATTTTACTAACTTAGTGAAATTAGCTGACTAAATGGTATTTTGGCTGATGGAATAAGTTGGTCACCAAACTTACATAGATGGATGCTTAATACAGCCTATTTCAGAAAATAGGAACACATGGAGTCTACTTATTAATACAGCCTACATTACAATTGGAAAAAAATTATAGCGGTAAAATAAAATAATAATATTAGAAAAAACTTTGTTTTTTAGTGAACAGTAGCTTCACAACAGAGAATCAAATTTAGATAATAGGAAGGTGGAATTATCTTAGATAAATCATTCATATCATCCTACATGGAGAACCAGAAGAAAAAAACTTTACTTTAAAGCACATGCTCAATCCAATTGATTTTTTATAAAAACAAACAACCATGACACGTCTTCACAAAGAAAAGGATAAGTGAGAATCAGACGCATTATGTGCCACACAATAGCTACCGCTACTAAATTTATAAACACGTTTTAAAGGAAAGACCTGATCCACTTAATTTTTCTTCCATTATTTTGGATAATTTTTCTATCATAGCTGGGGAAAAGTAGTTTACCCAATCCCCTATTTCATCCTTCCGAAATAAGTATTTTTTTCTCCATGTTCCTGCTAAATGTTCCAGATTTATTGACTTCTACATTCTTCATCATCTCGAAACTGCATAACTTTATTATGTTTTCAATCACTCCGTTACTTTCCTCTTCTTCTGTGAAAGGGCAATCCAAGAATTCTGCAACTCTTTTCAAGTAAAAATTGGCATCTTCTTTGAGTTCTTCATACTTCAAGAACAGCACCTTGTTTGGTGTTGCTATGCTCTCTTTCCAGTAGCCTAACATATTGTCCCAAATCGGACCAAAGCCGACTATTCCCTTGCAGAAATTTTCTAAAGCTTCCTCCATTGTTAGTTGATGCAGAGAGTGTGGGTTAATCTTATGGTGAAGATCCAAAATGAAACAAAAGTATCAAATGGATTTCTGGAGATATAAACTATCTTACAGTTGGAGTCCTTAATTGAGTTGGGGAGGGAAGGGAATGGAAGGTGAGTACCATGTTGGGTATTGGGCTCCCTTCCTATGTGGAAAAAAGACCCAAAATTTGAGAAGCTCATGTCTCACTTAACTTAGTGGAGAAGGGGCTATAAAATAAAGAGAGAAGCAGAACAATAGAGTCAGAATACACTGAAAGCCTTAACACATAGAGGGAGAGGTAGAGGGAAAATTCTGTTCACGTTTTTCATAGAGCTGTCGCAGTAAATTCGGCGCTGCGGATTCGTTCACCGTTGGATCGGGCTGAAATTTTTAAAGCAGGTTGCAGCAGTGATTTGTAGAGGTTTTCCTCTCTTGTTCTTCTCTATTTGAAAGCTTTGTTGCTTTGTTATTTGGTTAGGTGTTGGCACTAATTTGTGCTATTGATTGAGACTCTTTTGTACTCTTGTTGATCATTGTGAAGTTATTTCTTTGGTCTGGACGACTCGTGGTTTTTACCCTTGATTTGAGGGGTTTTCCACGTTAAAAATCTTGGTGCCTTTATTTGTGCTTTTGGTGATTTATTATTGCTGCTCTTTGATTATTGCTTCTCATAGATTCTTGCAAGTTAGGGGAAATTATATCCGCTGCTCTGATATATTGTTTGTTGTTGTTTTCCCTATGATACCAAAAATTGGTTCAGTCATGTTGGAGAGGTAAGAAAGTTTGTGTTGGATGTTGTCAGCATGAAAGATGAAGTCAAGGGAAGGAACAAGTTCATGAGAATTGGAAGTGAGTAATGGATGATTATGAGAAGATGAAAAACGTTGTCTGTTGAGAATAGCAAAAGTAAGGGCTTTCAACCATGAAGTACCTGATTTTGGAAAGCTGGCAACAATAACATCAATGTCTTTTGCCTGAAAGTGTTTTTGAAAATTGATTACGCCTTGAATATGTGTGGATGGACACCAGAAGTCTTGAAATAGATAGAGATGTTGTACTGCCCAACCCTTTTCTTTGGGAAGGGACAGAAGATTGTCTTCCTCGTATGCTTGCATCCCTTCTGTGGAAGCCATTGGAAGCTACAGTTATAGGATGTGAACGATAACTCACCGGTTAAAAGGATGATGATAATTCACCTCAATAATGGATATCTTTTATAGCGGCTTCTAGTGGTTCAAGTTAAAGATTTCATTTTATAAATATCCCTAATTCCTGTTTAGTTTCGTATTAACCTATTAAAGAGAAGATTTAATTAATCAGATTATACCTACTTTTATTTAGATATATCAGTTTAATACTCATTTTTCAAAAAGTGTCAATTAAATCTTAACTTTTAAAAAAATATTTCTTAGGTTTTTTTAAACAAAAAATTATTAACATTGTTAACGATATTGATATTTAAAATGACTTACAAAATTAAGTATTGATATTTATATCAAAATTTAGTTGTAAAAGTCATGAATTAAGTTAACGACTTTAATAATTTTTATCTGAAAAAGACATGATTAAGACACTTTTTTAAAAGTAAAGATTAGATTGATATATTTTTAAAAACAAATACTAAACTAAAACATCTAAAAGAAAGTGAATACCATCTGACAAATTAAATTTAATAAATAATCCTTGGCAACATGAAATTTTTAAATCGATATTCGAACCGGTATAAAGATAGGGTATAAAAAATACTTTTTAAACCGACTTAAAATGTTCACTTCCTATACTCGATTGATTACCAATTTAAAAAGTTAATTGGGAAGCAAAATTTTATATGTATGATCCAGACATACATTTTAAACCAGTTAATTGAAAAAGTTACTTGGGAAACAAAATTTCATATGTATGATCCAGATATACAGAAGCAATAGTAGCAAAAGGTTTTTTATTAAAATCAGCAATTATTCATCCAATGTGCTAACAGCCATAATCACCAGTCAGATGTTGAGTATTTTGACATTTTATTCACACAAAGTCGTTAGGAAAGAGAAGCCCATACAAATCTGACCCAAGTAATCAAATTAAGATTCAAATTAGAAAAACAAATAAAGGTTTCATATTTCGTATGAAAATAAATTTAAACAACAAACACCTCATCTTAAACATGTAACCCTCACATATAAGAGTTATGATAGGTTAACAAAGTTTTTGACAAAGTTTCTTATTCAGGTAAAAAAACATTATTTTATTATTTTATTTTAATTAAAAAATAAAAATTTTAATTAAAAAAACATTATTTATTTTGTCAAAAGTTTTTTTGTCAAGAGGTAATTTTCCTACTCTCAAGACCTCACCTTATTACACTTTACATTAAGGTATTGGAATTTGAATATTAGATAGAACTCTTTATGAAAAAAAGAACATAGAAGGAGTCAACGTTGCTCAAACAACTCTTCTTCCATGGATAGTTTCAGATGATAAATTCACAAATTAACTAACTACAACTTATGATTACCAAAATTGAATAAAAAGGAAGAAAAATAATCTCCACTAGACACTCCTTCATTTTAATGCCACGTAAAAAATGACTTCTCCACCAATTTGCTAACTCACATAAAACCCTAAAAACTGATATTGTTACTGTAATATTTTGTAGTTTAAACCATACTAAATTAGAGAAAGGTTAAATAAATGTGACCTAAACATATAATTATCAATATTTTTATAAATGTTGTATTAATATCATGAAAGGTCATTATTATATAATTGTTGTTTTAAATTATGTGGACAAAACCAATAAAAGTGTGGTCTAAAAATATAAGTGAGGTCTAAAATCAACATGAAAAATTATTGTCTATTGTGAAAATTTTAAGCAACAATTTTAAAAGTATTGTCATACTAAACACCGTTGTCTATTATCTATAGCTACACTCACATATATCACGCCTAAAAAACTGTGATATAATCATTAGACCACGATTTTTATAATTTAGATCACAATTTTATTTCGTTGTCTAAAATGACTTTTGCTTTAGTATTGTGGATATTGTGGATATTGTGGATTATAGCTCCTAAATATACTCTACACATTTATTGTGGATATTGTTTACAATGATACAAAAAAAAATGACATTTCATACTTTTTTTTTTCAATCACATTTTTAAAGATAATAGGGAATTGATAACGGGTTCTATGGAGTTAGACACAAAGAGCTAGTGTGGCAGTGTTAGTGCACTGAGTGTCCTGGTCAAGATGGATTAAATTTTAGTTTCATTAAGAAGTACTAAGAGGTTCTAAAAGAGGAATTCTTGAAAGCAAAGAAAAGCTTCCAAAGGAATGGGAACATTCCAAAGGGTTGTAATTTATTCTTCATAACATTAATTCCAAAAGCAATCAATTTAGTTAGTTTAGATGAATATAAGCATGTGTCATTGGTTGTAAATATGTACAAGATAATTTCCAAAGTCTTGTCTAATTGGTTGAAGCCCGTCTTTTCCAAGATTATAATTGTAGTTCTTAATAAGCTTTTATTGAGGGCAAAGGTCTATTGAATAATGTCTTAGTTTCAAATCCGTGACGAACTAAGTTGGTTTATCGACCCACCCATAAAATTTAAATATTAAATTATATTAAAAAATTGAAAATCATAAATGTTCTTCTCTCTTTATTCTCTCTCTAAACTAGTGTGATTAATCGACTTTTTGTTTAAAATGAATGATACAACTTTATATAGTTATTTAGAACAAGTACAATTATACAACTCTGTAAAAACTATAAAAGTGTTAAAAAAATTCAAAAAGTAAAATGACTCACCAAAGTTACATTTATAGACTTCGTGCTACTTTTCTTTGGCTTTTAGCTTTTAGTACCTTTTCTTTGAGTTGAATTAACTTTTGTGAACCTATAATATATTTTAACTTTGTTTAGAATTTAATTAAAATTATAATTTAGTTTATTTTTCGAATTGAAGAAAAAAATTATAACTTTTTTTTAATTAAGTGAGTAAACTCATTAAACCCACAAATCTGTATTAAGTCGAATCGAATTCAAATTTTTAAACTCGTTAATAAGTGAACTGTGTTATATTAACTCACTAAGTTGACCGTTTTGACAACTGGTGATTATTTTCTTTAAAAGAACTACTAGTATTATATATCAAGGAGCGCATGGAGTCTACTTACTACTTACTAAATTGTGCCTATACTACGATCGGACAAAATTTATAGCTACACAATAAAATAATAATATTAGAAAAAACTTGTTTTTTTAGTGAAATTAGCTTCATAACAGAGAATCAAATTTACATATATAATAGGAACGTGGAATTATCTTAGATATTCCCAATGAGTAAATAAATCATTCATGTCAACATACCCAAAAGAAAAAAAATAAAAAACTTTACTTTAAAGCACATGCTCAATCCAATTGATTTTTGATAAAAACAACCATGATACGTCTTCACAAAGGAAAAGGATAAGTGACAATCAGATGCATTTGCCACACAATAGCTACCAAATTTAAGAAGACGTTTTAAAGGAAAGACCAGATCCACTTAATTTTTCTTCCATTGTTTTCGATAATTTTTCTATCATAGCCGGGGAAAAGTAGTTTACCCAATCCCCTATTTCACCCTTCCGAAATAGGTACTTTTTCTCAATGTTCCTCCCAACTATTCCACATTTATTCACTTCTAGATTCTTCATTTTCTCGAAACTGCATAACTTTATTATGTTTTCGATCACTCCGTTACTTTCCTCTTCTTTTGTGAAAGGACAGTCCAAGAATTCTGCAACTCTTTTAACGTAAAAACTGACATTTTCTTTGAGTTCTTCATACTTCAAAAACAGAACCTTGTTAGGTTTTGCTATGCTCTCTTTCCAGTAACCTAACATATGCTCCCAAGTCGGACCAAACCCAATTATTCCCTTGCAGTACTTTTCTAAAGCTTCCTCTATCGTTACATCATTCAGAGAATCTGACTTTATTTTATTGAAGAAGGTCCAAGATGAAACAAAAGTGTCAAATGGATTTCTGCAGATATAAACTATCTTACAGTTGGACTCTTTAACTGAGTTGGAGAGGGAAGGGAATGGAACGTGAGTACCAAAAACTCTTGGTTCAGTCATATTGGAGAGGTGAGAAAGCTTGTCATGGATGTTATCACCATGAAAGATGAAATCAAGAAAAGGAACAAGTTCATGAGAATTAGAAGTGAGTAATGGATGATTCTCTGAAGATGAGAAACGTTGTCGATTGAGAATAGAAAAAGTAAGGGCTTTCAACCAAGTAGTACCTGATTTGGGAAAGCTGGCAACAATAACATCACTGTCTTTCGCCTGAAAGTGATTTTGAAAATTGATTACACCTTGAATATGAGTTGATGGACACCAAAAGTGTTGAAAAAGATAGAGATGGCGTGATGCCCAACCCTTCTCTTTCGGAAGGGACAGAAGTAGCTTCTCTTCCTCGTATGCTTGCAGCCCTTCTGGTGAAGCCATTGGAAGCTATGGCTATAGAATGTGAACGATCACTTACCAAGGTTGATGATAATTCACTTCGATATGGGATATCTTTTATAGCGTTCAAGTTCAAGATTTCGTTTTACAGATATGGCTTTTTTGTATTTCAGGGTCCTTTTGACCAAAATATTGTAAAATGGGGTTCGTTGAATTTTTTTTTTTAAAAATGGGTCATATCGTCAGCTGGGAGGACGACTTCCAAGGTGAAGTCGTCATTCCCAATACCGGTTTTGCTTTTTTTTTTTTTTTTTTAAAAAATTAATTTTTTTTTTT
>Ga0214542_1010356_pt1 | contig 13678 bp, 10 predicted proteins | sample CNSS1metaG_FD_160096 | JGI IMG/M metagenome (GOLD analysis project Ga0214542, IMG submission 160096) | Root nodule microbial communities from cowpea collected in UCLA plant growth center, Los Angeles, California, USA - CNSS1 | ecosystem: Host-associated > Plants > Roots > Nodule | place: USA...
AAATAAATATTTAATCATAAATTCAAATAAAATAAAATAAAATACATCATTGTCATAAATTTTAAATAAATTTCAAACAAACTCAAGTCCATACAAGTCCAAATAATTATAAAAATAAATATAATTATTGTTTTGATCAACAAGCTCACTTTCTCCGATTGATTCCTGAAAATAATCAAATAATAAACCCCAACTGCCACGTGCCAAATATTCTTATTTTGATTTCATCATTTAACAACAAACATACTATAAACGTCACTTTTTATCTAGAGTTTGATGCATATATCTAATTTCAAAGAAGGAAAAGAGAAGAATGTCAAGGGGTGTACTTGGAAGAAGACAACATACCAATAGTTGAAGCTAGAAGAATTAAGACCGAAGAAGATAAGATGTGCAACTTAGAAAATATTATATCAGAATGTTTTTTACTAATATATATATATATATATAAGGGTATTTTTGTCAATTAAAGTTTAACGGGTACGGGTATCCACAGGTACAGATACTATGATACCTGTACCCGTCCCATTAACATGCAGGTATCAAAAATACCCGTACCCACGGGTAGCGGGTATCTATTTTTAATATCTGTTTCCTATCAGTTGCGGGTTTTATCCGCGGATACCCGCGGGTACGGATATTTTTGACATCCCTAAATACATATAATTGTATAACAGTCATCAATAATTACTTTTATTATTTTTATTATTAGTTACTTTATTGTTTAATAATGTTTAAAACTTAGATTAATTTAAAACCAATGAAAATGTATTAAAATAAAATATGTGTGTTGCATGGGTAGAAAGACTAGTAATCATTACATATTACACTTATTTTCTTGAATCTAATCGGTTAATAATTTCTTATTTATAATAATAATAATAATAATAAAAATAAAGTAAAATAAAATTACTTACTTTAAATACATTTATTTACCAAATTAAAATTTAAGACTTATTTTTTATCTAGCTCACTGAAGAAGCTTTTTATACTTTTCAAAACCTACCTTTCATCTTCCAAAAATTAAAAGACGTCGAGAAGAATAAAAATAATTTTTTAGTATCTTCCAACATTACTTGGAAGGTAAACTTTTGTCTCTTTCAACACGTCTTCGTCATTAATTACCATTAATTATAAAGAAACAACCACTTTTTGTGTGTCTCAATGTAATGTTATACTTGAATTTATTATATTATATTTTTAAATGGAAAATGTTTTAAAAATTCTACCTACCTTTTTGAAAAATTTTCATACTGGTGTCAAAAATTTTGTCACCTTCCCATTTAGTAAAAGTCATTTTGAATTACCAAAATCTCTAATGGTATCTAATTTAATATCTAATATATAATACTATATACAATTGCAAAGCTAACAATATTGTTTTCAGTTCTAAGTTTAACCATTATTAAACATAAATATTACAAATAAATGAATAAATAGTGTATAGTAGACAACAATTAACTTATAACAAAGAACAAGGATAGAAAGAGAAAAAACAAAAAAAATAAAAAAAAAAATATATATATATATATATATATATATATATATATATATTTATTATATATAATATATAATAAATACATATACTTTAAACTTTATGAATTTGTCAATAAACAAATAATAAAAGTAAAGAACTTGATTGCACACCTTTATCAATCAATTTATTCTGCATTAAATCAGTGCACATTTTTTCATGCATTGATTTAACACAAACATTAAATGAATGTTGTTTGCACTTTTCATTTTCTTTTTCATTTTTTCAATTGTGTGATATAATAAACTTTTATGCAAAGATGTCAAATGTTTTTTTAGACTTCGTCATTTGGTTGACAAGGTTAAGTTTCGTCTTTTATTCTTCTTTCTTTGATTTATTTGATATATGTAGAAAGTATGAGTAAAAGTCATAGACTATATTTAGTGATTTCGAATTCACAACATTGTTAATGGTTTTTACTAACAATATTTTTTAAAATAACTTTTTCCATGATAACCTTATTTAAGTAAGTTGCATTGATAACCTTATTGGAAAAATAAATTTAAAAGATGTATGAATTAAAAAAGAAAAGTCATTTTCAATTACCAAAACATTTTATAACATACAAGACATTCAAAATAAAACCTTAATTAATTTTAGGTACACAAAGTTATAACTTACAACTTTTTAAGAAAATAATGTTTTTAATTATATAAATTAAATATATATATATATAAATAATATCTAATATGAAAGTAAATACTTTCAAACATAAAAATATAATTAAATATTTCACTATATATGTTTAGAAGTAAGTATTTTAAATAATAAATTTAATTTCATAACATAAAATTTACTATTTGATAATTATAATTGTAAACTAAATGCAAATTATAAAGGCAGATCATAAACTAAAGTTTATTTTTATAATAAATGCATATCATACAGGTGGAATCCAAATTTTCAAAAAAATTAAAAATTAAAATCAAGATCTCTCCCAAATAATATTTTTTTTTCTAATTTTATTTAACATTTTGAAGAAGGTTTATACACCTTTCAAAACTTTTCATTTTTTCATAACCACTTTTCATCTCCAGAAATCAATCATGTTGACAAAAATAAAAATAACTTAAGATACATGTACCTGATCGGTACTATTTCGGTGCGGAACCAAACGATCTCAAGAACCTTCTGTGTCGAACCTCCTCCTTCTCCTCCTGTTCCTCCCTGGACTCCTCCTGGATCTCCCTGGGCTCCTCCTGGATCTCCCTGCCGTCTGTACTCCAGGGGTGCGGGTACCTGCAGGCACTCCGACGCTCAAGTCAGAGAGTGATTGATATGGGGTGTAGTAGGTTAGTGAGAAAAGCGTCCCTTTCCCTGTTCACTAGGCCTTCATTTATACTAATTTCTTAATGGACTTGTTATTAATATTTGCGGGCCGTTTGTATTTGAGGATCGATTCCTTCCCTTTCCGACTAAGGTTGCACGCATCGGTTCTTTCCTTATTGGCTGGAATTGTTCTTCTGTGCCTTTAATAAAGATCAGTTCTTTCCATTCTAAGGTTTGTCCGTTTGTACTTTTGTCAAAGATCCACTCCTTCCTTTTTGGGGTTTGGCCGTCTGTATTTCTCACATATCAACTCCTTCCTTTTTAGGGTTTGGTCGTCTGTACTTCTCAAATATCAACTCCTTCCGTCTGTACTTCTCACATATCAACTCCTTCCTTCTGTACTTCTCACATATCACTTTCTTCTTTTTTGGGGTTTGATTGCATGTTGCCCCTTTGTACCACATGTTCCGCCTGCTACCCCTTGGGCCGGGGTGTACTCGGCCAAGAGGGCCGGGAAGTACACGGCCACTGCGCTTATTGGGCGGCCAGCGTTGCGCTGGATCCAAGCCCCCGCGGCTGGGCCATCGTGTGGGGACGCTCCTACCTGGGCCGGGATGATCCCGGCCAGTTTCCCCTTGTTGGGCCGGGAAGTACCCGGCCATACACTAACACCAGCCCCCCTAGGCTCGTAGTGAACAAAGTTCACAAGAGGCTATGATGTGTTACCTTTGGAAATGGTGCCGAGGCGTCCCCAACCACTTGCGTTTATGAGATTTGCTTTAATTATGGGGAAAGAGAAAGTATTAACTTGGCTCGCCGTTCGAGGCTGTCTTGTCATAATAATGAGATGGTTTAGGTGGGGAGTTTTAAAGGAGATGTGCCGACAACCGTTGGATGGAGCGAGATGTCATGGTGATGAGGGGGTTACTTTTGTGAGAGTGGTCCACTATAAATAGAGGTGGGGTCTTGATGTTGTGAGGCAAAGGATTCATTTAGGAAGTGAGCCACCACCAATCGAGCCTTTCCTGTCTGCGCCATCCCAGGTATGTCGTCCTCCTCTGCTTATTATCTTTCCAATAGGCATAGCGACTCTGAGGAGGAGGGGACCATGTCTGACTCCCCGTGTAGTGATAGTGTGCAGAGGGACGATGAGGACTTTGTGGGTGCCGAGGAGTTCTCGGCCCTACGTCACCCGGGGTACGAGTGGGTAGATCCCCGGGTGAAACTCCCTCTGTCTAGGTTTAGTAAATCTGCCACTATAGTTGATTTTCGTAAGAAGTATGATATTCTAGCTGATACATTAGACGATCGTATTATTAGTGTAGAGCGAGCCAGGAGTGGGGATAGTGTGTGTCATGGTCGAGAAGGTCATTCGCATGAATTTTTCTACATGTACTCTACCTTAGTCTCTGATTTGCATGTGCGTCTTCCCTTCAATGATTTTACAATGGGAGTGCTACGGGTACTGAATGTAGCACCCACCCAGCTGCATCCTAATAGTTGGGCGTCCCTTCAGGCGTTCCGACTGGTCTGTCGAGTGTTCCATTTGAGACCCTCCCCGCAGGTTTTCTTGCAGTACTACTGTACGCGTCCGGGGGATATGGTTAGTTGGTTGTCTCTAGTGGGTCAAAGCCACCAGTGTCTACTCGCGTCCTATACGCAATCTTTCAAAAGGTTTAAGACTAGTTTCTTTAAGGTAGTCATCCGGTCTACTGGGGCTGGATATTTTTACTTTGAAAATGGCGAGCCCAAATTCTCGTTCTATTGGACCAAACATCCCACTCTATATCGAGTTTGGCCGAGAGCATCCCTTACCCAGGAGGATCTGTATGTGCTGTCTTATTTGGACCAATTGCCCAAGAAACTCTCCTCCAAGAAAATTATTGGTGTGTTTAGTTCCTCTTGTCCGCGCGATGACCTATTCGGTATGTATGTTCGTTTGACTCCCCATAGAGATGCGTATGGTATGTTTGGACTAACGCTTATTTCTTTTTTGCAGATATCATGGCTGCTGCTGGTCCTTCTGGCAAAGAAGTGTTTCTAGAGCTGAGGAGGAAAAAGCTAGAGGAGGAGAAGAGGAAAGGGGGTGAGAGTGCTAGCTGTGTTCCCGCGGAGATGACTTCCCAAAAGGGCGACCTGATGCCTCCTGCCGCGGCGAAGAAGAAAAGCAAGCGTAGGGATTGTATCGCAAGGCCATGTACTCCCTGGTCATCCTCCTCCAAGAAGTCTCGAGGCACTTCCTCTGCTGATGGCGCGGTTGACGCTTTGTCTGCGATGTTTGATGCGCAACTCAAAATCAACCAAGGCATAGAGGTTTCCTTATCGTCGGAGGAGGCTGAGATTATTTCAGCCATGCGTCCTGAGACTGTGTTGTATGCCCTGAATGAATTTCATGCCAGGGCGATGGTGATGGGTCGCCATCTGAACACAATGCTAAGCCAACTGCCAAAGACAAGCAAACTGGTTGCTGAGATAGAAAGTTTATAGAGGGAATTAGCCGAGGCCAATAACAGGAGGCAATAGGTTTCGCTTCAGTTGGGAAGTGTGAAAAATGAGCGATCTCAGCTGCTAGCAGAGCGTAAAGTCTTGAAGACGCGCTGCAGGGATTTTGAGAAGAAAGATAAGGATTCCCAGGCGGCCTTGGAGCTTCTAGAGGAGGAGTTGGCGGCTGAGAAGAGGGATAACGCTGAAAAAGCTGGCCAGATTTACCAGTTGGAGGGGTACGTGATGTCCCAACATGAGGATTGATATGTTATTTTGTATTTTCTAGTTTTTAGAAACTATTTGTCGAGCTTTGATTTTCTACTTGTTGGACATGTATTAACACACATTGTACGTTTGGATGTTATGCTTCGAACTTTCTTTTAGATATTTGTGTTTGCATCTGCTGCTTGTGCCTCTTTGTATGTCGCTAGCCATTTGTATTTGCAGGTGAAGGCGAGATGTGCTTGGCCACTTTTGGCCGTGATGTGGCAGGCCACCTTTGGCCGGGATGTACTCGGCCACTCCTGGCCGGGATGTACTCGACCACTTCTGGCCAGGATTGCGTTTTCTTTTAGGTCGTCTGCTCCTTAAGCTTTTGTATGATTGTGCATTACCTTAGGTTTTTGCTGGTATGGGGGGATCATCTAGGGCGATGAAGCTTCCTTTCCCATTGGTATAGGTATGGGGGGGATCATCTAGTTCGATAAAGCTTCCTTTCCCATGAGAGAGTGCGAAATTTTACCGTTTATTGTGCTTGATCGGGATATATGCATTTGTTGACAATAGATAAGATAATTATAGGATAATAATGAAATAATCATGCTTTATTTATGACTATGATGCCTCGTTAAAATCTTCTTGACCAAAGACCCTCCTTAGGGAAAAAAGATCAAGGTAGGAAAGAGTACATCATTTATTGCGCAATCGAAATCACAAAAGAGTCTGAAAAATAAATGTTTGACAAACTAACTGTAATAAAACTTGAGATGTGAGGCGTTCCAGGTGGCCGGGACAGGGGCACCAGATAGGTGCTCCAACCTGTATGCGCCGTTTCCCACAGCTTCGTTGATTCGGAATGGCCCTTCCCAATTGGGCGAGAACTTCCCTTCATGCTTCCGGGCGGCACTTGCCATACGCCATACTAGATCTCCCTGGTGAAAAGATCGGGGTTTGACTTTAGTATTATAGCGTCACTGGGCCCTTAGTTTGGATGTCTCCTCCCGAATGCGCACTTGATCTCGAAGCTCTTGAACCAGGTCCAGGCTTGTTAGCATACTTTCTTTATTAAGACGCGTGTCGAACAGGCGGCGTCGGAAAAAGGGCTCTCCAATCTCGACCAGGATCATTGCGTCTACTCCATATGCTAAGCAGTAGGTTGTCTCTTGTGTTGTTGACTGCGGGGTGCAGCGATATGCCCATAAGACTTCTAATAACTCGTCGGCCCACCTTCCTTTGGCATCTCCCAACCTCTTCTTAAGTTCTCGCAGTATGACCTTGTTTGCTGTTTCGGCTTGCCCATTTGTTTGTGGGTGCTCGACTGAGCTGGTTATATGTTGTATATGGAGTCCCCTATAGAACTCAGCTAGCCCCTTGTCGATGAACTGTCTACTGTTGTCTGTTATGACGATGCTTGGTATGCCAAACCTGCACACTATATTCTTCCAGACAAATTTCTGTACGTGCTGGGCCGTGATCAGGGCTAGTGGCTCCGCCTCAATCCACTTAGTGAAGTAGTCTATAGCTACCAACAAGAACTTTACCTGACCTTTCCCTGGGCTGAAAGGCCATAGAATATCCATGCCCCACTTGGCGAAAGGCCAAGGGGAGGTAATACCGTGCAACTCCTCTGACTTGAGATGTATCATGTTACCGTGCTGTTGGCACTGGGTGCACTTCCTTACGTACTTCTCGCAGTCTTCTTTGACAGTCGGCCAATAGTATCCTGCTCGTAATACCCAAGCTGCCATGGTTCGGGATCCTGAATGTAAACCACAAATCCCCGTGTGTAACTCTTCCATAATATACCGGGCCTGGCGGTTTGTGACACATTTTAACAGAGGGTTGGAGAAGCCTCGTTTGTACAATTCTTCACCAACCAAAGTGAATCGAGAAGCTTTCCTACGCATGATAGGGTCATCAATCCCGTCCGTGTCACCGTGTTGAATGCACTATATAATAGGAGCCATCCACTCTTCCTCCTCTGGTGCGACTGTCTCAGTAGTATTGCATTCTGCCAAAGTTACAGTAGGAAGGTCCAGTGTGGCATGGATCACTGTATGATGTTGTCCCTTTACTTTGGTAGTTGCCAACTCCGAGAGCAAGTCGGCTCTGGAATTTTGGGCTCTATCAACATGCTTTACGCTTGCTGTTCTGAATCTGTTCAACATGTCCTGCACAACGTGATAATATCGTAATAAGAGGGGGTCTTTTACCTGGAAAGTGCCGTCCAAGTGTCCTACGATAAGTTGAGAATCAGTTCGGCATGTCACCGTATCTGTTCCCATGTCTGCTGCGAGGGTCAACCCTGCTATTAATGCGTCATATTCTGCCTGATTGTTAGAGGGTTTAAAGGCAAAGCGCAAAACTTGCTCGAGTAGTAAATCATTTGGTCCTTGTAAAACAATCCCAACGCCCCCGCCTTTCGCGTTTGAGGAGCCATCCACCGACAGGATCCAACCTTCCTCGCGTACGTCTGGATCTCCTATTAATTCGTTGACAAAGTCTGACAGGCATTGTCCCTTGATCGGCCCTCGAGCTTCACATTGAAGATGATACTCAGATAGTTCTACGGACCACCCAACCATTCGGCCGGCGAGGTCGAGTCGCCTCAAGACTTTGTATATTGGGTAGTCAGACTTGACTATTACCTCGTTCCCCTGAAAGTACGGTCGCAGTCGTCTGGTTGTTATCATAAGTGCTAGGATTACCTTTTCCACTATCTGGTACCGCAATTCTGCATCGTGTAGGGCTTTGCTGATAAAGTATACGGGTCATTGGTCCCCCGCCTGATCTTGTACAATGGCCGCGCTACCAGCATTGGTAGAGATGGCTAGATATACTAACAGGGGTTTCCCCTTGCTAGGCTTCTGTAGTACTGGGGGAGAAGACAAATACTCCTTCAATGCTTGGAAAGATTGCTCGCAAGCCTCATCCCATACGAATTTTTGCGCTTTTTTCATGAGCCTCAGCATCGGCTGGATTCTTTCTGCTAACTTAGGCATGAAACGTGACAACGCAGTTAGCCTCCCTACCAATCTCTGTATCTCCTTGATGTTGGTTGGGCTCCTCATGTTAACAACCGCTTGGCACTTGTCGGGGTTGGCCTCTATTCCCCTGTGGGTTAACATGAAACCTAGGAACTTTCCGCCTGCAACCCCGAAAACACACTTTTCTGGATTCAGTCTCATGTCATACCTCCGTACGGCTGCCAAGACCTCGTCCAAATCTTTGACGTGTTGCTCGAGTGAATCTGACATGACTACCATGTCGTCGACGTAGACCTCCATACACTTTCCGATGAGATGACGAAACACCTTGTCCATCAGCCGCTGGTATGTGGCTCCAACATTTTTTAGTCCAAAAGGCATGACTTCATAGTAAAAGTTAGCTTCTTCCGTGATGAACGCCATTTTTTCTTTGTCAGAAGGATACATTGGGATCTGATTGTACCCAGAGTACGCGTCCAAAAAATTAAGCACCCTGTGTCCAGCTGCACCGTCTACCAATATATCGATGCTTGGGAGAGGGTACGTGTCTTTAGGGCACGCCTTGTTGAGGTTGGTGTAGTCTGTACACATCCGCCATTTGCCATTTGCCTTTTTTTACCAACACTACGTTGGCCAACCAGCCATCCGCCTGTATCAGTTCCTTGATGAAGCCTGCCAAAATTAACTTCTGTACCTCCACTTTGGCTGCCTCTCTTTTTTCTCCTCCCATTTTCCTTCTCTTTTGTGCAACGGGCCGAGCTTCCCGAAAGATAGACAGTTTGTGACTGGCTACCCTTGGGTCAATGCTTGGCATGTCGGCCGCACTCCAGGCGAACAAATCAACGTTCCTCTGTAATACTTCCTACATCTTGGGGGTCTTTACAAGTGTCCTGCTGACATGGGTGTATCGATGCTCATCGAAATGGAATTCTTATGTGGTTTCGATTGGTTCCACCCTCTCCTCGCTGCTGACCCGAGGGTCCAGGTCTACTTCTGCTTCCCCTGGGACCTTCTCAACATTATTCACTGCACGTCTGGGAGGAGACTCGGGTCTTTCTCTCAAACTGTCCGCGTAGCATCTGCGAGCAGTCGGTTGGTCTATATGCACCGTGATTATGTCTCCTGAGGCGGATGGAAACTTCATGGCCAAGTGATATGTGGAGACTACTGCACCAAGCATATTCAACGAGGGTCTCCCTAGCAAAATATTATAAGAGGTGTGAGCATCAACAATAAGGTATCGGATTTTTACCGTTCGTGTTACCATTCTTGTCCCGAACTTGGTGAACAAGTCAACGTAGCCTTTCGTATTCATTCGCTCCCCTACGAAGCCCACGATCGGCTCTGAGTATTGCTGGATCTCCCCTTCTGGAATTTTCAGTTTTCTGAGAGTGCCCCAGTATAGGATGTCCACCGAACTACCCGGGTCCACCAAGGTTTTCCTGACCGCGAAGTCCTCGATCTCTACTGATATCACCATTGGGTCATCATGCTGGGGGTCGATCGCTTGGAAATCGTCGTCTCGGAACGTGATAGGTGGCATGTGCCGTCTGGGACATACTGTCACGACATTGACACTCTGAATCGCTCGCACATACTTCTTCCTTGTAGACGTAGTGGCCCCACCTCTTGTGAAGCCTCCTAAAATGTAATTAATTACTCCTCTCAATGGTCTTTCTCTCGTATCCCGCTCATCATCTTTTTTGGGTTCGGCCCTTCTGCGGGTGCCCTCTCCTTCCCTTTCTTGGTACCCTGACGTCCTTCGTGGTTGCTCCTCGTAGCATTTTTCTCGTTCTCCCCTTGAAGAGAATCCCCCACCTTCCCGTTTTACGAATCTTCTTAGGTGTCCCGCCTGTATCAGTTCCTCGATTTTGTCTTTCAAGGTAAAACATTCCTCTGTTGTATGCCCATAATTTCGGTGATACCGACAATGCTTGGTGGTATCGGCGTTCGGGGGAGTCGGGGCCCTTCGAGGGGCTGTTATTATATCGGTGTTCAGTGCTTCCTCCAGAATTCTGGCTCTATTGGACACGAGGGGTGTGTACCTGTTGTATTTCGGCTACCTAGAGTCTTTGAACCTGTGGTCGGATCGGGGTGCCAACGTTCACTCTCTATCATGGTGCCTCTTCTCCTGTGCGTCCGGTCGAGTTGTATTGCAGAATTCTTTCAGTTCCTCCATCTGCATGAATTTAGTGGCCCTGGTCCGAAGCTCATCCAGATTGTTCACGGGCTTCTTGCACAGACTGTCAACGAAAGGGCCAGGCTTTAGTGCTGTGATGAGGTGGTGCATGGCGACCTCAGGATTTAAATAAGAGATATTCAAGGATATCTTCCTAAATCATTCCATAAACTCCCGCAGAGACTCTCCTTTTTCCTGTCTTATATTTACCAATGCCAGAGAAGTAAGGTGGTGTGGCTTACTAGTGACAAACTGTATGCCGAAACGGGTGGCCAACGTATCGAAACAATCGATAAAGTCGGGTGGTAATCGTGTAAACCAATTGGGTGCCGGCCCTTTTAGAGATGTTGGGAAAACACGACATAGGATCGCGTCGTCCGAAGTATACAATCTTGCCTGGGTGGTGAAGACGTCCACGTGCTCCTCCAGATCAGTAGTGCCATCGTATTGGCTCATAGTCAACCCCTTCCAGCGCGCGGGAAGTTCCTCTTCCATGATCCCGTCCACGAAGGGGTGGCGTCTGGCTGCTCTGAGCCTTGCTTCTGTTTGGTTGGTGGTAGTTTGTGCTCGGGACTCGTCTCGTCCGGTACTGTCCCCTCCCTCTTCATTGCTACGGGATTCCTCCCTTTGGGGGGGATTCTGCTCAATTTGCGCTCGCATCTGCTGGTTCTCCTCTCTTAGGGCATTCAACTCTTCCTCGTTCTTGCGCTTTAATTCTTCCAACTGGCGGTTCATCTCTCATTGCATCTCTGCTGCTACTGAGTTGTGATCGACTGCTGCTCTTGTCGACACCATCCTGCTTGAGAATTGTCTGAACCCACGGTGGGCGCCAATTGTACCTGATCAGTACTATTTCGGTGTGGAACCAGACGATCTCAAGAACCCTCTATGTCGAACCTCCTCCTTCTCCTCCCTAGACTCCTCCTGGATCTCCCTGGGCTCCTCCTGGATCTCCCTACCGTCTGTACTTCGAGGGTGGGGGTACCTGCAGGCACTCCGACGCTCAAGTCAGAGAGTGATTGATATGGGGTGTAGTAGGTTAGTGAGAAAAGCGTCCCTTTACTTGTTCACTAGGCCTTAATTTATACTAATTTCTTAATGGACCTATTATTAATATTTGCGGGCCGTTTGTATTTGAGGATCGATTCTTTCCCTTTCCGACTGAGGTTGCACGCATCGGTTCTTTCCTTATTGGCTGGAATTGTTCTTCTGTGCCTTTAATAAAGATCAGTTCTTTCCATTTTAAGGTTTGTCCGTCTGTACTTTTGTCAAAGATCCACTTCTTCCTTTTTGGGGTTTGGCCGTCTGTACTTCTCACATATCAACTCCTTCCTTTTTGGGGTTTAGCCGTCTGTACTTCTCAAATATCAACTCCTTCCGTCTGTACTTCTCACATATCAACTCCTTCCTTTTGTACTTCTCACATATCACTTCTTTTTTGGGGTTTGATTGCATGCTGCCCCTCTGTACCACATGTTCCGCCTGCTACCCCTTGGGCCGGGGTGTACTCGGCCAAGAGGGCCGGGAAGTACACAGCCACTACGCTTATTGGGCTGCCAGCGTTGCGTTGGATCCAAGCCCCCGCGGTTGGGCCATCGTGTGGGGACGCTCCTACCTGGGCCAAGATGATCCCGGCCAGTTTCCCCTTGTTGGGCCGGGAACTACCCGACCATACACTAACAATACATATCCCCAAAGATGATGGTTTGTGTTTTTTTTCCATACACTTAAAGGTACATATTACCAAATTTGAAATTCAAAATATATGGTAATAAAGTTTGAATTAGAAATTCAAAATCACAAAAAACTAGAATAATATGTTAGCAAAGTTTGATTAATTGTTTAATTCTTAATTAATTGATTTGGTAGAACATAGATCGTCAATATTAATTAATCTTTAAAAGTATGTTTTATAAGAGTAGTTTCATTTCTCTATTTATGCATAGTGATTAAAAATGACAATTTCATAATTACTTATAAATTATTTTAATATTGTAGTCGGTTACTCAAATGTTATATCTTGGAAATATTTTGTGTTTTCAAAACGTTGTAATTTAAGTAACGTGGAAAGTCCTCCGAAACGATAGTTTCATAATTTAAGTCTTCATACTTAAGCTTTTTATTTATTTATTTATTTTTTAATTATTATTTATATTTGTTTATTATTCTAGTAAATGCAATGTAATCATTTTTTTTATTTCTAAACCACTTTTTTCATATTTTTAAATAAATATTAACATAATTGAAATACTAATAAATGACGCATATATTTATTCAATTTATTCAATGAATTAATTGGACCATCTCATTGAGTCAGGAGCACGAAGGAGCCATGAAACACCCCCCACAAAAAAAAAACTTGATTTTTTTTAATTTATGTAGTTAAAAATTGTGAAATTTTTTAAATTGTTAAAATTTTTGAAACTTTTTAAATTATGTATAGTATGTATTGTATTTCAAACTTTTTTAAATTATGTGTAGTATACCAAGAATCAAAGAAAGTTAAATTAAATCTTTTTTTATTTGATTTAAAAATCATAATATTTAATATTAATTAATAATAAAGTTTGAAATTAAATATAATAAATAATAACAAAATTATTATGATATTTTTTATTTGTCTTTTAAGTTTTTCACACATTATTCTCATATTTTACTTTTACTTGTTGTTTTTTTATTTCTAAAGAGAAAAATAATTGTTGTTTCTACTCTTATCTCTTATCACATATTGTTATGAGTCTTTCATTCTTGGAAAAAAAATACTTTTTTTTTCATACTTGATATAATGAAATATTACTTTAATAGTTAACATTATTTTTTATCTAACGAGCCTTTTGTATATTCCTTTTTATGAATATAGAAGAAAAAAGTAATGTACTATGTGTTTTTTCATAATTGATTTTTAACATGAATTTCTATTTTAGTACTTACGTCTCAATTTTTTATTTGATTATGACAAATTATTTCTTATTCTTCATCTTATATATATATATATATATATATATA
>Ga0214542_1010362_pt1 | contig 13661 bp, 10 predicted proteins | sample CNSS1metaG_FD_160096 | JGI IMG/M metagenome (GOLD analysis project Ga0214542, IMG submission 160096) | Root nodule microbial communities from cowpea collected in UCLA plant growth center, Los Angeles, California, USA - CNSS1 | ecosystem: Host-associated > Plants > Roots > Nodule | place: USA...
TATATATATATGAGCATTGTATGTGTTTGACGTAATTTCATGGGTCTCATGGGAAGATTTTATGGTGGTATTATTTTTAATGTATATATTGGACTATGATTCATGTAAGGGTGACATCTTGAAACTCTAATGATCATTCACACTCAAATAGAGTAGAATGGTTCATGTGGTAAGAGTAACAAACGTCCTAGTCTAAGACAAGATAATGACCTTAGATGATCATGGATTAACCTTATGTGTGGTAAGGTGAAACCCATCGGCAATGGCTCTACAGAGCAATAGAGTCCACCATAAGTGCAAGTCTCTAGTGATTTGATTCCAAATGCATGTATCCAAATAATTGAGTTTTGTGTTCCCTATCTGTGGGCATTATTTGTAGTTGCCCGTATATGACTTATAATTGATATTATTTAAATGGTCTTAGGATAACTCTTTTGTATATTAGCTTACCCTTGCACTTTGTGGTCTTGTGTTATGTTATTCTTTTGTGATGATCACCATTCTAGTGGAGCAAAAATGCAGGTTTAGAGACATCTCTGAAGGATGAGAAGTTCGTAGTTAAAATTGTTAGATTATAGCAAATGTATGAGTGATTGGAACGTTCAATATAAGGATACATTTGCAGGTTTGTTATTGTTATATGAATAATATATTTTTATAGTTTGAACTCTTAAAGGACAATATTAATATATTTTTTATTCCTTTAATTTTACCACCTTTGAATATTATTATCAAATGTCTTATTTTATTAATTTTATACAACCAAAATGGGATGTCAAAATATTTGACATTTAAATTTCTTTATAATTTTGTAAGATCGGATTTTATATAAAAAGAAAACTCCAATAACTTTATTACCAATACTTGGTAAATAGTTTAAATTCACCATTTAAAATACCTCTCTTTCTTTTCTTTTAATTTATCTTATAAGGATGTTTTCTATAAATTAATAAATTCTATTCATTTGGCCACCTTAGTAAAATAATGAAGACTTTCTATTTTATCTTTCTTTATGTAATTAAAGATTTAAAAAAATATTTCTTTTCTTATTTACTTATAACATATATTAAATTTTCATTTTTATCCTTTTCTAAGCGAGATAAAAATTTATTATACATATCTTCTTCTCCTTGTAAGGGTAACTTTCACTATTTTAACTTCTTGCACATATAAAAGAAAGTTTAGAACAACCATCTCATTTTAATTAATAAATCCGCAAAAAAAGTAAACCACCATTTATTTGATAATTTATTTTCTGTGTAAAGAAATTATATCATTTATTTATTATATTAATATCAAAAGTTTCTTCACCATCATCTTAACTGGCACTGAAACAACTCAAACAGCACAGATCGAACTCCTAATTAATACCTTTCACTAGAAACTTCTAACATAGTTTTCATATTAAAAACTTTCAGCCTAATCAGATTAAAAAAAAAACAAAAATAGCTAATTGTGCAAATGCTTTTCGCAATCACAATGTGATATATTAATTTCACCCTTTTCTTAGAACCAGACAACATAAGAAGAAAGTTTCGTGAAATTTCCCAAATTGCATATTCGAATAAAATGAGAATAAAACAAAGGAATAGATAGAGGCAGTGTCAATTAAGTAATGCCACTTTCAATATAAATATATCAGAACCACGTAACAGGGACACGTTTTCTTCTTATCTCTAACCTTCTCAGCATATCTCTGCGGAATCTAATTTCAATTTAAGCCATTCATTTTGTGACACAGTAACAATGGCTGCTGCTGCAGAACAAGTTCTGAGATTGCTTGATTCCTTCTGGTTTGAGGCTTCAATTCTCTCCAACAAAAAAACCCTTTCAATCTCTCACAGCAACAAGGTGGAGGAAGTGCTTCCTCCTGATTCAAAGCTTTCACTGGTTCCAACACCATCCCTTGAAGTTAGATCCTACAGTGATCAAAACTTGGACTCCTCATCAAGTATTTTGTGTGATTCTCCTTCACCGAATTCTGTGCTTACCCTGAGAAGGCTTAGAACAATCCCTTCTGAGAGGGAAATCATGGAATTCTCTAGTGGAAACTATGAAAAGGAAGGTGCAAACTTTAAGAGAAAACAGAAGGGTTTTGGTCATGGAAGAAGGCTCATCAGGAGACAGAGAACCAGCAAAAGCCTATCTGAGCTTGAGTTTAAGGAGCTAAAAGGGTTTATGGATTTGGGGTTTGTGTTTTCTGAAGAGGACAAGGATTCAAAACTGGTTTCTCTGATACCTGGCTTGCAAAGATTGGGAAGAGATGAAGATGAAGGGCAAGGTGATGATGAAAGTGTGGTTTCTGATAATAATATGCCTTATTTGTCTGAGGCTTGGGATGTTTTGGATCAAAGGGAGATGAAAAATAAAAATTCTTTGCTGAATTGGAGGGTACCAGCTAGGGGTAATGAAATTGACATGAAAGATAATCTTAGGTTCTGGGCTCACACAGTTGCATCCATTGTAAGATGATAATGAACAGAGTTTAGATGCAGTTTCTGAAGTTCTGATATTTTTCTTCATCTTAGTTTTTTTATCAGAATTAGAATTTTATCTGAGTTACTTATGTTGACTTTAACACAAAGTTAACATTATCAGCATTACTGAGATAAAATTGGAATTCTGATTGAAGAACAACACAGCAAAAAAAACAAAAAAAAAACTTGGAAATTGCTGCATCTACATTCTGTCAACACATGACATTTAGCAGAAGAAGAACAGAAAAAGAAAAAAAACTAAAAAGATTTCATCATGGGTCAGCAAATCAGTGATTGTAGATAGTACATATTGGCTTCTAGCTGTAATAAAAGATGTACATATTTTACAAGTTTTTGTTGTAGCCAATTTTGTTTTTTCATTCTTTCTCTAAGGTTAAGGCTTTGTTTGATGTTGTTGTCTCTGTCTTATTGATCAATCTCAACGCAAAATTGATTTGTGAGAGAGATACTTATGGATTGTGGCGTAAGCCTTGGTTATTGGTTGAATTTTGGCATCTTCATAGGATGATTTGTTTCTTTTTTTTTTGAGAATCTTGATTAGTTTATTGGAAGTGCTTTCAGAAGCTGAAATTGATAAAAGACACTTTTCATTGGTTTGTCTTGTGTTCTCAATAATTGAACAATGCAATTAGTGTAGTTGACACGAGGGTTAAACCAACCCAAGTGACTTAAAAAATGTTGTTTAGTGAATAACAAGAATGATGGAGTTCAAGTGGATGAGACACATAGAAAACAGAGAATCTGACCCAGAAAATGAAAATGTTTTAATATGTTAAAACGTGTTCTGATATGTCAATCTATTGGGACACTTTTAGGACAAAAAGGATGAATACAAGGTAAAATATTTGAAAAATAATTCAATTCAAACTTAATTAATAGTGATATTTCAAAATTTTAGGATAAAAATCAATATTCTTTTTGTTAACTTTGTTCAAGAAGACACTAATTTTTTAAGTTAAGGAATGCAATTTTTTTTCCCTTCATTTTGTTAATAAGAAACTAAGGTTAGAGAATATTGATCCATTTAAAACTAGTGCATTCTACGAACCTTGATGAAGATATACTCTTACAATGGTAATTAGAGGGGACTTTTGCCATTGAAGAATTATCGAGAAAAAAAGGTAGAAACGAAGTAAGTGAAAAAGAAAAGAAAAGAAAAAGTAATTAAAGAAAAAAAAATCAATTGAAGTAAAATAGAGAAAACAAATAGTTTTTTTAGATTGATTAATTTATTATTTTCTTAATTTGTTTATTGTTATTGAAGCAAGAAAACCCTAAAAATAGTGAGTATAACATCTTATAACAGATTATGAGAATAATCTCATCAAACTTTTTCATTTTAAAAAGCATAATTTATAGTTAATTATATTGCAGTAAAAAAGTTGTTTATGCTTGTATGATCCTTTTAAGAATCCACCATTTTTTTAATATGTATTTACAATTTTTACCAAATAATTTATCTTCTCCCACCCTCAACCTTCTCCCTTTGTTTCATTACTTTTTCTCATGTAAAAACGAGGCATGCTTCAAAATTGTTCTATCATACAAATTGAGTTAGCTACATTTTTAAATGAAAACAATTAATTGGTCATGAAATCTCTTTAAAAATAGGTTTCAATTATATTGTCAATTGGAAGAAGTTGAAGTGAAACTTCAACTTTCAACTTTTGGATATGTATGTCAAATCCTTGACCAAAACCCATTGATGGTGACTTGCAGTTCTGTAATAGCATAATTTGTGCAGTGATTACTTTTCAAAACAATGAATTATGCATAAAAACCTATCAATATGAACATCATCTTCTATCTTCTGCTGACTAAAATTAATGTTTAGACTTCAAATGTGTCTAAATGTCTCTGCTAAAGCTAATAGCATACTCAAAACATTAAAAAGAATAATCAATAATTGATAAATAATTTAAATATTTATTTATAATTTTTTTAATTTAACACCATTTTATAGTCTTTTAAATATAAAATTAGTCCTTCCAATTAATATAGTTTAACAAATATCTTCTACAGTCCTTTTTTTTTATAAACACCATAAAAGTTTTCATTTAGATGATTAACAATTACGCATATCTACATAACGATTTACTTTAATTTTTTTTATTTTTATCATAAAACTCTTAATTACATATAAGCATTTCATAAAGTTTGGATACAGTATATTTGAATACAGAGACTAAAATATATTGTTTTTAATTTATAAAAAGATCAATTTAAATTTAAAAGACCTTGAGAATCTAAAAACAAGTTTAGTTCTTAATAAATTAAGGGAATTTTTATATATATAGTAAAAGGGTTGAGTCGCGTGTAATGAAAAAACATTGTTATGGTGTTAAAATATTTCTGTTGCTGCTGTATTAATTTTTTGTGAGTAGCAAAACATTTTTTGTTGTGTGGATAAAGACAATAATTATGTTGAGTAGTTGGTGAAAGAATATTCTAGTATCATATCCTAAGTTCTCCTATACAAAATTCTTTAAACTGAATTATGCAATTTGATAACTAAGAAACAATCCTCATATATCCTTTAAATGATTTGTTAGAAAAATACAATCTATGGGCTGTGTGCATGCATCAGTTCCACTTATTTTTAGTATTTGTTTAATCATTATCACCTTTTATGACAACTATTTTCTACTTATTTGCTTCAAATAAAAATATGATTATATATATATATATATATATATATATATATATATATATATATATATATATATATATATATATATATAAAAACCAGCTCATATGTTAACACACAAAGTCTAAAGATTTATCTGAAAAAACTACGAAAGTAAATGAGTCAAAGAAACAAGCAAATCATGATTAAATTGATTTTTTTATATTTTACTTTACAGATTTATTTTTGAATTAAATAAATTTAGGTTAACCGACTTACTGATGTATTGGTGGAACCTTTTTATAAATTAATAAATCATTTTTAAAAATAAATAAAATAATATCATTTTTTAAAAGTTTATATTTATTATAATTTATATTTACCATATTACATTATTGTATTTGAAATTAAATTTAAATTCAATAATGTTAATTAAATTTTAATATATATATATATATATATATATATATATATATATTTACTTTTTATCTTTTAACTTTTTAGAATGGATCAAAATAACTTAATGACTCAAGAGGAGATCGAGTTAAATAAAAAAGTTATGGTCGCTAGAAAACAGTCAGACTAAATAACTTTTTTTCAGTTGTTCATTAAACCAAACTGAGCCAATCGGTTTTGAACGTTATAGTTAACGCTATATCCTTATGATTTATTTTTAAAATATAGTGTAATGTATGTTTTCAAAAAAGAAAATGCTTGAATATTCTGTACCTACCAAATTATTGAGAGATTACCTTTCATGCATTCAATAAGAAGATATTATTTTGGTAATAAAGAAACCAATATATATTTCTTTCCAAAACGTGTAGCCGGAAGTGTTTCAAAATTTTAATACAAGAAAGAAAACAAGTCCCGCAAATTATGTGCTGTTTGTTGTGGTGTCATTGACTTCATCAACTAAAATTTTCTTAGTCATTGACTTCATCAACTAACATTTGATTAAGTTCGCATTTATTTAAATTCGTATCATGTACACTACAAAAATATTTATTTTTAACGTTCGAAAAATGATGTCAGATGATGCTTAGATGCATAAAGCATCGACTTAACCCACGCAACATCGATTCTAATAATAAAAATTATATAAAAACAAAAATATTAATTTCCATCCACTTTAATAAAATGAAAAATATTATTAATTATACATAGTGTCGGTCTAGCCGACGCAAAAAATTGAAATCGTTGGCGTCAGATGACCGACGCATTTAAAATGCAATTGTTTGCATCGGATGGCCTACGCATATCTTTTAGAAATTAATAAAATGATTTTATTATTAGGTTAACTTTTTTATTAGGTTAATAAAATGGTAGCATCTGCTGATTTGCCAGAGGTGTTAAAGGTCAGGTTGGGGGTTCGATTCCCACTGGCAACTGATAGGTTATATATATTTCATATAGGTTATGGTCATGGTCATGGCATAGTTATGGTCATTGAGAGATTGTGGTTCTATATGGTTATATGACATTAGTCTTACACATATAAGACCTTAGACACCACTTTTACACAAAAACCTTAAGGCAATGTTGTTATGGGTCTTTATTCTTATATAGTGTTTAACTTTGTCTTTTCTATCCAATGTGGGACTTTGACTCACACTTGGACTATTCCCAACAGCAACAACCCACCCAGTATGAATGGATGGAAAAAGGTGATGGGTTGGGGTGTATTGGGCTGCAGACCTAACACAATCGGTTTGAGGGTGGCAGGTGGGATGCCTGGTAAGCCCAAGAGGATCCGGGGGTGTTACAAACTATTGGGGTGAAGTAGACACTTGGAGTGGAGGTCAAAGTTGTGTTGGCAGTTACACAAGGTCAGCTTTTTTTTTGTGACTAATTTTTTGGTTGATGGGTGCTTTAGATTATTTTTTTTCCCTGTATGATGGATTATGCAGAAAAGTTGGAAGCTTGTGTTAGTGGGTTCTGTTTTAGCTTCCCAACAAATAAGTAACTGTGAGGTGCGATGTTAGTGCTTGTGTGGGATACATATATTTTTTTTCCGCGTCCTTTGATTTAAAAATCATGTCAATGTAGACACATAGTAGTCGATTAATCTTTTTCTTGAGAGAACAATTTTGGGTCTCATCTTTATCTCTTTGTTAAATAAAAGCCCTTGGAGTTAAAGTAGATGAAGAACCTTGAGCAGAGACCTCAACCAACTTTTTCTGCTAACAATTGGATGTTTATAGGCCCTTTTTTTCTTAAAAAATTGGTGTGTTTTGCTTGCATATAATGTAAAATACAAAATCCATGATTGAATAATTAAATAACATGTGGAGTTGAATCGACACCTAAAGATACTTCAACCTGTGTTTCTTTCAGTATAGCTTTTTCTAAGAGTCTTTGACTTTATCTTTTACTGATAATACTCTTGAATAGTTTATAACTAGCAGTGTGATATGTGGTTGTTTGAGTGCACCAAAAGATAGATTGTTTATTAGCATGTTTGTAAAAAATTTTCACTTGGAAATTTTTTTTACTTGTTCTTGTGAAAAATTATTTACAGAATAAGGTAAATGATTGGATTAAAATTTGTGATTATTATATATCCATCACAGAAGGGGCTACAATTTTTTCAATGCAATCTGAGATTATAAAACTAGATTATATAATAAAAGGAGCATGTTTATCAAAAGGCAAAATCTTCTTTTTCTCTTTCTATACGAACATGAATGCAATTGTTATTGCTTTTTAATTGGAGGGACAGGGGAGAAAGTATAACAATTATTTTATGCTTTTTGTCACATTATGATAATTTTGACAATTACTTGATTTCGTGTTAAATTTTGAATTATGTAACTTTCCATAAAGCTCACCAATTTCATTAATTCAATATTTCAAGTTAAATTCATCTTATTAATTGCTTCAATTCTTTAATATTTGTTTGAGTATCGTTAAAGCCACTTTTGAGTTCCGTTTCAACTTGGAAGCAAATTACTTAAGTGGTGTCATCACTTCTTTTGTGTAGCTTTGCATGTTTTTATTTTATGTATGCATAAATCAGGGGTTCACATTTGAGTGAAATGATGTTTAAGCATTTGAGTGCAGCGTAAATGCATGAGTACTTCTTTTGTTGCAATTGTTTCTCTTTCATAATTTTTGTATACGCCATGCATCAAGGTCTTTTACTTTTGTTGAGAAAAGTCGGCCCATGTGCATTTAAATGAACAGGGTGCATGAGGATAGCTTGAGTGAGTTTTCCTAATTAAAGTCACAATTTACTTAGATTTTATGTTTGCAATTTCAGTTCAAAATGAATGAAATAATATCCTGGATTACTGGAATGTTGGATTGTTTGAAATGTATCTGGATGCAGGTTCTGATAGTGGATCCTAGTAGTGGGTTCTAGAAATGGATGGAATTTTGTGTCTAGAATGTAACTGGAAATAGACATTTCATTTAAAATTTAGTAGGTATTTGCGTCGGCCAAACCCACGCTAGGCTGACACCAACTATTAAAATGACAATTGTTTGCGTCGGTCTAACCCACGCACAACCCCTAGTTTCAGATTTTTAATTCAATCATGTGTGGGCTTAGCCTACGCACATAAAATTACTTCAATGTTTCATGGGTTTAACCCACGCAAAGCCCATGCAAAACCGAGAAGATACGTTGAATTATCCATGTTTGAGTCGTCCTGTTCGACGAAATTTTTTTGAAATTTTTTCACGTTTTTCTGGTGTTCGTGGGTTTGACCCACGCAAAAAAAAAAATCTTATTATATTCTTTATTAGTTTTCGTCGGTTGAGCCGACGATAAATATGCGGCAAAGGTTCGTCCCCATTAACAAGCTTTGCATCGAGGAATTGGGCGTGGTCATGTTCCCATCGTTGGACCGACGCCTTCATCCCTTTTTCGTCGATTTTATGCTTGTGGCATCCGTTTTTTGTCGACAAAAAAACATTAAATTCTTGTAGTGGTATAAATCCGCATTTGAAAAGAAAAAAAATTGGATCAATAATTGTATGACTTTATTTTTATAAAAAATTACGTAAAAATATTTGACTTATTTTCTGTAACATTTTGTTATAGAGTGAAAGAAAATATATGAATAAAATAAAATAACAAGTTTCTCCTGTAACATACATTTTATATTTATCATATATCTTATACCTCTCATATTTTTACAATTCCTTCAAATTGTCAAGAGTCACAAGATTCCATATTGTAATTATATGACACCTAACATTCTATATTGTACTATGACTCTTAAAATTCTATATGTTCGCATCTCAATTAAGCATCAAACTCTCAAGATCAAAATGCGAACTTAAGTGAATGTTTACTGTAATACCCTATCAACTAACCTTATCAATTTAGCATTTTCATTTCAACTAATTTATTGAGGTAGTTGTGTTAAGATACTGGCAACACAATATCTGTTTTTCTGCTTATATATATATATATATAGACACACACACACACATTGTGGGCCTACTTCGTCAACCAAAAACAAATGTCACTAAAAAGAAGATCATGTCAGTCTAGCGACAATAAGGTGACCTACGCCGATTACATGGATACAATGCTTGTCTGCGTCGACTAAGAGTATATATATATATATATATATATATATATATATATATATACACACACACACACATGTGAGCGTGTTTCGTCAGCCAAAAATGGACGCCACTAAAAAGAATATTGCGTCAGTCTAGCGACAATAAGGTGGTCCACGCCAATTACATGGATACAATGTTTGTTTGTGCTGGCTAAAAGGGGAAGGACATTTGCAGGTTATTTATTGTTGGCTTAACAGACGAAAAGGGATAAAAATTATAATAATAATAATTTTCTATGCGTGGGTCAAGCCCATGAAAGATTGAAATAAATAAAAAAACTTAAAAAGGTTTTCATTGATCAAAATGATGCAAAAGGGGAGAAATTAAGTCATTCGAGTGAGGTTTTCATTGGCTAAGCAGACGAAAAGGCATAAAAATATAATAATTCCTTATGCATGGGCCAAGCCCACAAATGATTCAAATCAATACATATTTGAATGGAGAATTTAATGTATTTGAGTGGGTGTTAAATGGGTTAAGCCGACGCAAACTATTTATTTCTAGGAACATACCAAAACCTGCATCCAATCTCGGAACCTACATCTAGACACATTTCAAGTAATCCAACAATCTAGAATATCATTTCATTCATTTAGAATTGAAATTGCAAACATAAAATTAAGTACAATGTGACTTTAATTAGATTAAATTACAATAGTCACATATAATCCATAAGTCTATGATCCAAATAAGACAAATCCAGTGATATTATCATTATAGTCACATTGGCATTACATTCTAAATTTTAATACTTAGCCTATACTACTTAGCCTATAGAACCTAGTAGCAGCCACATCGAAACCATAATTTCTAAAGCTACACTATGAGTATCCTATAATATAATTAAGAAAGTAAATTTTTAAAAAGTGTATACATAATTTGAACAAAAATAGAGATGTACCATCTTCAAGCATAATTCTTCTTGAACGAGAGCATATTTCTTATTAGTTTCACCAGCTCTTATAGTGGCTTGTTTTACTTCTTCTATAAGCCCCTCTGTCTCAACCAACGGTCCTAGTCTTGGATGAATTTTGTAGGCTAAAGTAAAAGGTTGAGTGAGGGGTGACACACCATAATGAATGTTGGCAGTCATATTACTATTTTCTCTATCGGAACAAAGGGGTAGAAAAGCAAAGAGTAGGGTAAGAATATCAAAGACGTGGTATAAAAACAAAGGGTGGTGTGTGTGAATAAAAAAATGGGCTAAAAAATAAAAATCAAAGTGTAAAAGGAAGACACAAAAGAAAGATTAGAAATGTCAAGAAAAGATTAGGCTTAATCAAACGAAAAACTTTTCCTTTTTCTTTTTCCTTTTTTCTTTTTCTTTTTTATTTATTTTTATTATATATATATATATTTATTATTATTATTATTATTATTATTTTTTGTGTATTTTATTATTTATTAAAATTTAATTTTTTTTAATAGAAATTTAAAATTTTCATAAAACCTTTTATTTCATTCTTTTTATTTACCATTAACTAAAAACATTTTTTATATTTTTTCGAAAATAAATTTATTCATCCGAACAAAATTGAGTGTTGACAGTTGCCCCTCTTTAGTTAGATTTTACAAGATAATATGAGAGTTTAACATTTTCATATTATCGTAAAAAATTATAAGTAAAGATAGAAACACAAATTTATGTTATTTTCATGTTGATTTTGTAAATCATTTGAGAGAGAAACTCCATAGTTAGCTTTAGTTCTTATTGTACATCTTTGTAAAGTTATGGAAGGAGGAAAGTTATTCATGCTCTTATTCTATATATCATCATAAGCAGCTAACTTCTTCTCTAGGTGGGATTGAATGTAACTTCTGAAGTCTCTATACTGCACTTGATTATATATTTATTATGTTCTTGTTTTATTTGTTGGTTATTTAATTTGCTTTTATTGCTTTAGTGACTTGGTCAATCATCATACTCATCAGCACTAGATGTAGAGACATTTGGTCTGGTGTTTAGATTCAATCAAATTTCCTAATGTTTGGCATATACCAGAAATGGATATGCAACTTTAATTGGTCTAAAGAGTCTTGTTCTTAATGTAAGGGTTCCTCCACTTGGATGGGGACATCTTACATCTAACACCGTTAGGCTCTAATTCTCAAACATGAGGTTAGAATTACAAGTAAGCGTACTTCCAAGAACATTAAGATAAAGAACATAATTTATAGATAATTAAGAGTAGTGCAATTGAGTGAAAGATGCTAAGTTCAATCCCAACGTCTTTAATCATCATCACTTCTCTTAATTTTAATTTCAATATGTTTTTAAGCTATTAAACCAAATATTTGCTATTGTTTCATTGTCAAACTTGAAGTAGATTATAAATTATTTTTTTATTTACCAAATCCTTGTGGATAAGACCTTGTTGTGCTACAATTGACCTAGTGCACTTGCTGAACAAATTTATAGACCCTCAGGTTAATTGTAGCACCAGAGATTTATATTGATTCACCTTCGTCTGAGGTTACGTCCAGTCTCTTAAACAATCTGCTTAAGAATTTTTACTTATAGCAACGAGTATCACTCTCTCTAGGTTACACGAGTTTCAACCTCTTCAAGTATCTTTCTCAATCTCACCATGAGATAAAAAAACTCTCTATTACAAGGAATAATCATAAAACAATCTCACAACAGAAGTGTGCAATTCAATTCACATGTTACAACTTCACCCAATGAAGGATATACAATATGGGAGCTCACAACCAAATTCATTAATCGATAATGATATGAAAGTTTCTCAACATTTGATCTTTTGTAAACGACTTCATTTTTTCCTTGTTCTTCTCGTTTGGCTTGCATCTTTTATATAAATATTGCATTTGCTAGCCGAATTCAAATTGCTGCTCTTTATCATAATCTTCTTCATATGGAATGACTTGATCAATTCTTTAATTTGATTTTTTAACTCGAATCTTCAACACCATTCTTCAAGACTTTAATTTTGAATCTGCTGATGCTCTTCAATATATATTATTTCCTTTTATAATTGATCACAAACTTGATTTGAATTATACTCTTTCTTCAAAAGTCACAAATGACCTATTAATTAAGGAATCTTTGTGCAATATGCTTTTGCATTTGAATTATTAGAGCACTAATGTTTCACATTCAATCAACAATTTGTTCATCACTCATTTTCTAATATTCATTTGATTTGAATGTTTGATTCAAACTTTTCTTCTTTCAAAATCTAATCTACTATATATCTAAGAAAATATAAGTATAATGAAGTTATTGAACTAGACATTATACTTCATTGACACGTTTTTTAAATGAATGGTATTTTCGTCAATTTCTAATTGTAGTGTTTTGGCGGTGAAGGATGTTTAATGGTTTGATAGACGTTAGTTGACAAATTTGAAAATCCATCTTCTCCAAGGCAAGGTCAACTAAATCCTTCTTCTTCAAGTAACCTTTTCTTCTATGTTCCTCCTTCTTCTCCATTTCTCCTTCTTCTTCGTTCATGCTTCTTCTCTGTAAGTTCATTTGAGTAACTTCTTACATCCTTCTTCTCCATTGATCATTGTTCTTCATACTTCTTTGTTATTTTTCATTGAAACTTAAATATTTTTGACTTCTTGTTTATTATTCTTCATGCATCCTTCTTCTTTAAGCATGGTTTTTCTTCTTCATGTATTGTTATATTAAACCTTTTTTATGTTGCCAATGATGAAAGGTTTTGTTTTTATACAATTTTTTTTTTAGTTTAGCATGTTGTACCTGTGTTTTAGTATTTTTTTTAGAATACGTTTACAGATGTTGTTCTTAAAAAGAAGTTTGGTTTTTTTAGTTATTTTGTGTTAAACCTTTTGTTTTTGTCGATGTTGTTATATTAAACCTTTTTGTCTTTTTAAGTTTTTTTTTTTTTTTTTTGTTTTTTTTTTTTCTTTTTTTTTTTTTTTTTTTTTTTTTTTTTTTTTTTTTTAAAGGTTTTTTTTTACTT
>Ga0214542_1010363_pt1 | contig 13658 bp, 10 predicted proteins | sample CNSS1metaG_FD_160096 | JGI IMG/M metagenome (GOLD analysis project Ga0214542, IMG submission 160096) | Root nodule microbial communities from cowpea collected in UCLA plant growth center, Los Angeles, California, USA - CNSS1 | ecosystem: Host-associated > Plants > Roots > Nodule | place: USA...
CCTGATAAGCAATTCATACAATACAACAATATTTAGAATATATAGAGATTGTTTGCATGAAATATAGTTATTTGGAATAAAAGTTCCAAAACCACTTTGCTATCCATATAACTGTTAATTTGCATTTTCTTTAGTAAAGGTTTAAATGTTTTTTTATACTCAAAACAAACAACTTTATGTCGAAATAAGAACTACTTTGAAACTTCTTACAACTTATTAAGTCCAATCAACTCTAAAAGAGTTACTCTCTCTTTTATATGGTTATATATATATATATATATATATATATATATATATATATATATATATATATATATATATATATATATTGTTTAATAGATGAAATAAATAATAATAATAATAATAATAATAATAATAATAATAATAATAATAATTATTATTATTATTATTATTGTATAAAAGAGCATCAATATATTGTCAAGGAGAGTGCGAGATTACCCTCATAATTAATAATTTCTTAGTGAATAATTGACATCACACTTTTTATACGGTTATATTTTATTCCAAAAAAACTAATATTATTTGTATGGATCAATTTAGTTCCTTTTGATTTTTTTTAATTCTCTGTTGTGTATACTTTTGCTGGCAAAAAACCATCTTAACTGTGATAGTTAAAAGGGTTAAATATGTTTTGGTCCCTCAAGTTTCAATGAATTTTGGAATTAACCCCTCTTCGAAATTTTATATCACTTTAGTCTCATCTTTAAAAATACGTGAATTTAGTTTTTTTTATCAAATTTTTTTAAGTTTATTTGACATTTTAAACGTGTTTTATGATAATATTTAAGTTAACATTAAAGCGAGAATGTGTAAAACGGTGTAAATAATTCAAATACTATCATGAAATGTACTTGAAACGTTAGATAAACTTAACAAAATTTCGTTAAAAGGACTAAATTAACGTATTTTTAAAGATGAATGACTAAATTGGTCAAAAATTAATTTTGAAAAGAGACTAATTCTAAATTTACTCAAACTTAAAGGACCAAAAACATATTTAATCCTATTTAAAATAATTGTTATAGGCTGTAAAAAATTTGTTATAAAAGTACACCTTACATGATAATTTACAACAGTATAAAGTTCTTTTATATTATGAAAGTTATATAATTAAAATATTTAAATTAAATTTATGTGCTAGCCTCATTGTAATATTACAATTAATTTCAATGTTGTTTTTCTTTATAAAGATAAGTACACATTGCAAGTAAGTAGAGTTTATATCTGTTTTTACATATGTTTTTAAGTAAAAAAGTGTTTGTGGTTGGGATTATTAGATGATGATGAAGGTTGGAGAATGGTGGGAAGGTCATTGAAGACAGTAAACCTTGAAGATTACAGTGAAGTAACAGCAAATCCAAGGCACGATCCATGGAAGGCTTGTAATTGGGGAAATCATGTAGCCTCCAAAAGAACTGGGTGCAATTAATTTATACCTTTTTACTCAATGTAGTAAATGAAATATTTGTTTTTTCTTCATAAACGCAGTCAATCAATATTTATATCCCTTTATATTATAAATATATTATAAAGGAGGAGTAAAATTACTCTAAAAATGGGAGAAAAAAAAATAAAGTTTTTTAGAATTCATGAGAGTTCGTGTTTCATATTCTGTTCATATAGGAAAGTTTAGTACTTTAGAAGAAAAAAAAATCCGGAAATTCATGTCTAAATCTAAAAGTTTAGATTAAATTTGTTGAATTTCACTTAAATTTATTATGTTTCTAATACGAAAAATAATATTATTTTAACTTACTTTTCTTTTATTAATTTTTAATTATTATATTATACCATTTCAAAAAATTAAAATAAATAATTAAAAAATGACTGAAATAATGAATTAAAAGTGAATGAATATCTCTCGTAAGAATTACCCATCACATCTAATAACAACCTGATTTATTATAAAATTTAACCCCAAAAAACAATCTATTTATTCTTAAAGAAATACACAGTAATACAATAATTGACTTTCTCATCATCTTGTTCACCATTTTAAAAAAGACAGTATTATGTTGGCACTTAACAAATTTTTACATACATTTTATATTCATTATTTTATCTTTCAATATTTATTTCTTTACAAATAAAAAAAATTTATTTTTTTAATGACCAAAATATTTTTAGAAGTGGAAAATGGATTAAGTAACTTTTTTACAGGAAAAGTAATATAACTTTAATAAACTTTGCTCAATTTTTAATTATTTCTATATATATATAATTTTTTTTAAAAAAATTGAAATTGTTAATACATAACAATTAACTAAAGTTAGATTACTTTTCTAAAAAAAAAAATATTCACTGAATCTTTCATCCTAGTGAGTTGTCAAGTAGTACATGAAGTAAAAAAAAAAAAACATTTTTATTTCAAAAAAAAAAAAATGGTAGAATTAAAGTCCTACTGTGTATGCATAAAATTTTTCATGCAGATAATCCTTATTATCCTCCATGAGAAATGAAGTGAAGACATTTGTCAATAACAAGAGGTGGCAATGGCACCTTATGTTATAACAAAATCCAAACTTTCAACTGAAAACAAAACCAACATGGCCACATGTATGGAACTTTCTTAGACCTTTTTCATTTTCTGCCCAAATCTAAATTCTGTGATGCACATCTACCAACCTTATATATCTATACATTCTTATATATCTATACATTCTCACACAAATCCATTGAAACCCATTTCAGGTTCAGACCAAACAAACATACATACAAACTATGGCTTGGTTAAGAAACCTCTCCACCAAGTTTTCCACCATGATGAAAGCATCATCATCATCATCATCAATAACAAGAACTCAAACACCCAAAAACACATACCCATTTTCCTTCACTTTCCTCTCTCACTTCAGCACCAACCAAGTTGAGGAAAAGCCTTCTGTTAAGCCCGTAGTTGAGTATTCGGGTCTGGAACCAACAAGGGACCATGAGAAACCACGTGTGGTGGTGCTGGGCTCAGGGTGGGCCGGGTGCAGGCTCCTCAAGGGCTTGGACACGAGTGTGTATGACATAGTTTGTGTCTCACCTCGTAACCACATGGTCTTCACCCCCCTGTTGGCCTCCACTTGTGTTGGAACTCTTGAATTTAGATCTGTTGCTGAACCCATTGGAAGGATCCAACCAGCTATTTCCAGAGAGCCTGGTTCTTATTTTTTCCTAGCCAATTGTACTCACATTGATGCAAATAACCATATGGTGTGTATGTTTGTGTCAACTATTTTTTTCATCTTTGCTGACAAAAAAAAATAAGTCTTTTTTTTCTTCTTGTTATCAGTATTGTTGGATTCATGATGTTAAAAAGGCTTGTGATTGGTTTGACTTGAAAGATTGGTATCATAGCAGTGTGGCTTAGTTATGGAGACTTTGGTGCTTGATTTTGAAGGTTCACTGTGAGACTGTAACTGAAGGAGTAGAGACAATAGCTCCCTGGAAATTCACAATCTCATATGATAAGTTAGTCATTGCATTGGGATCACAGCCTTCCACTTTTGGAATTCAAGGAGTCAAAGAACATGCCTTTTTCCTCAGAGAAGTTCACCATGCACAGGAAATTCGTAGAAAGCTCCTCCTGAACTTGATGCTCTCTGATGTTCCAGGTTAATATTGAGTCGTAATAGTTTATTTATTATTGTTACTTTTTTCCTTGTCCACTTAAAAAATTTACATTGTCAATTAATCAGAAACTCTATATTATTGACATTTGTAGTATGAATTTTTAGATAATTAGTGTAAACATCAATAAACCTGAGATACATGACAGTGTGACAAAATATCATCGGATAACAGTGTAAAAGTATTTTTCATACATGATTTGCTCTTTAATGTTTGGTTGTGCATTACTTTTGTGCTTTGTTTGTAAGCAGGGATTTCTGAAGAGGAAAAACAAAGGCTTTTGCACTGTGTGGTTGTGGGGGGTGGTCCTACTGGAGTTGAGTTCAGTGGTGAGCTTAGTGATTTTATCACGAGAGATGTTCGTCAAAGATATGTCCATGTGAAGGATTACATTCGTGTCACCTTAATTGAGGTATGCCAACCATCATCAGATATGTGATTTGTGAACTTGTTGAAGCCAAAATCGTCTGATAAGGTAGTTTATGTTGTTAATCACTTCATGCATGCTTTGTTAGGCAAATGAGATATTGTCTTCATTCGATGACCGGCTTAGGCGATATGCTACCAAGCAATTGACGAAGGTGAAATACAATTTTGATGAAAAATCATTTCATTTTAAGTGTTATTTATTTGAATCTTCATTGTACTAGATGTCATTCTTGATCACTGTAGCCCTGTCTGAAACTGGTTTACAAGCTAGCATGTTATACTTTTCTGTATTAGTTTCATTATGTTTTGCCAATATTGTAGTCTTTCTCAGTCAGGAGTTCGTCTTGTTCGTGGCATTGTGAAAGATGTTAAAGCTCATAAGATTGTTCTTAGTGATGGTTCTGAGGTGCCATATGGGTTGTTGGTATGGTCCACTGGTGTTGGTCCATTGCCTATAATTCAATCTTTGGATCTCCCAAAAGCTCCTGGAGGAAGGTTAGTCCTGTGACAACCTAGGCAAAGTTACAAACTAGAAGCTTATTTGAGGATAGATGTTGTTTTTTATGCAATATATAAAGAAAGCTTCTGAATGATTTTGTTTCATAGGATTGGTGTTGATGAGTGGCTTCGTGTTCCTTCGGTACATGATGTGTTCTCAATAGGTGACTGCAGTGGATTTGTTGAAAGTACTGGAAGACAAACACTTCCTGCATTAGCCCAAGTAAGTGATCTTGGGTTCATTGGCTTCTGCTGCACACTCCTTCATTCCTTAGATTCTTTCAATTTGTTGCTTCTGTTTTAGGCTAATGTCTGATATGATACATTTCTTAGGGACTATGTTTTTTTTATTCTCATTTGTAATGATTGTTCATCGGTGTAGTGTTTGTAGTTTCATCTCTGAAAAAAAAGCATGTTGTTGGCTAATGTCTGATATGATACATTTCCCTTTGAATACCACAGGTGGCAGAGAGGCAAGGTAAATATTTATCAGCTCTGTTAAACAAAATTGGTAAAGCAGGTGCAGGCCATGCAAACAGTGCAGAAGAAATAGAATTTGGGGATCCATTTGTTTACAAGCACCTTGGAAGCATGGCAACTATTGGTAGATACAAGGCCCTTGTTGACCTTAGACAGGGCAAGGTAATGTTTATCATCCCCTTGATACTGTTGTTGGTGCTTCAGAAACTTGGTGTGTCTCACTTACTATGGCTCTTGCAGGAGGCAAAAGGGTTGGCTCTGGCAGGGGTTCTTAGTTTTTTTATTTGGCGTTCTGCATACATCACCCGTGTTGTCAGCTGGAGGAACAGATTCTATGTATTTGTCAACTGGATTACAACTGTTGTATTTGGCCGTGATATAAGCAGACTATGAAGATCTTGTGGTAATCACTTTGACCATGATCAAGAGTTGTTCCTCAAGGTTTTATGTAATTAAGTAGTAGGAACTGGCTTGAAGGACAAGGCAATGAAACTTTGATCATGATTAAGAGTTTTTCTCTCTTGTAGCTTCTCATCAATCAGAAATGTAGCCATCCTAAGTCCTTTTGTACATACACAAAACCAAGAAATCAATTTTCATGTTCATGAAATGTACATTAATATCAGTTCAGTTACCTTTGGGAGTTTTGGTATTATAAATGTAGGAAAAGGTTAACAGAAGTTCGTTTTAATTTTGTATCCAAATATTTGAAAGAGTCAAACAGAGACGAACTAGCATTATATTCATTCACATTGTATAACAAATCTTACAGTTGGTTAGAACATTCACCAAACATTATTTATATAGTATACAAGTAATCATGCTATTTAAGTTCATCGCTCTTCATGTTCATTATTGTTCTTCACAAATCAAAATAGCTTGAAGAAGGATAACTTTGAAGTTTTCTGACTTCCTAGCCAATGTTGCATATGGACTCCAATGGCATCCAAATACATGCTACTCCTCCCATGCAAACCAACGACCTTACCCTCTGTTTTGGTTGAAGTGAAATATTTCCCTACTTCATCACCAAATGGACCATACTGTCCTCGACTAGTATGGAATGTGAGTGACTTTATGATTGTAGGTTGTTCATTAGCAGTGATTGAACCATAATAGCCAGATATGCAAGTCACAACCTCATTTGGGTACTCCAGTTTGATCTGAAACCAGAATAATCATGAGTTAGACTAAGAATGCATAGTTTAGTTAATTTTACTCTTGAACGAAGTGGGAAAATAAACATGAATTCAGAATCATACTCGATGCATGGTATTTCCTCCATTACCACCATGTTTTACAGACCACACAGATTGCTTATATCTATCATACTCAATTTGAATTGAGCAAATTCCTTCAGGTGCTCTTGTCAAATAAATCTGCTTAATCCCAGAAAAGACTCCATCATCCCAAGGTCTACCTCCATCCCCACCCCATGGACCTGGTCCACATGGAGCTGGTTCTTTAATCACACAACGAGAAACCTGTGATGTCAAATACAGAACAAAAGTGAATAGAATATCTTCTCCCCTTCAATATACAGGCTAAAATATTCACTTGGTCACTACCATAGCTGTTTTCATTTTAAAGTTTAGTAACTGTACAAAAATTAGTAGCATTAGTCCTGTGTATAAAAGTTAAGTTTGGTCCATGCCATTAACATAGAGACTATTTTTACTGCTAAATCTTAACATGGGGACAAGTATAGGAATCAAATGAATAGTTAAACCTTAAATAGAAATGGTGTTCAACGAATACCTGTTCAATTGGTGCTGATTTGGCAACAATTGCCAGTTGAGGGTTGTCTATTTCAGTAACAGTTGGTTCTCTTGAGATGATTTCCATGGAAGGAGGTGCTGCCACTGGCACTATTACTTTTCCTTCTATTGCATGCACACCAAGAGAATCTAGAAATAAGCCACTTCTACCATGAAAACCAACAACCTTCCCCTCTCTAAGTTTTGTTGTGAAATAAGTTCCGTGTTCATCTCCAAGTGGACCATAGGACTTTTTGGTGGTGTGAAAAGTCAGTGACCTTATAACAGCAGGCCCCATGTACATCAGAGATCCATAGTAGCCAGTTACATGTGTTAGGACTTCATATGGAAAATCAAAGACTATCTGCAACATGATGATGCACAACAAATGGTATAAAAGTAAGAATATGAATTCCACTGCCTAAGTTCCTTAGGTAAAAATAGACTACAAAGGTTTTCTAACTCTTAGTTTACCTTTTCATGTTTGAATCCTCCAGTCCCTCCATGTTTGTATCCCCATACAGCATCCCCATCAAGATCATACAAAACTCTAATCCATACAATTCCAACATTTCTGGACACGTCAATTTGTCTAACTCCTGTGTAGGGTCCATCATCAAATGCATATCCACCAGTACCACCCCATGGCCCGTATGTCACTACTCCTTCAACCATTGATGGTGCCCTCTCGACAAAGACTACCTGAAGTGAATATAGATTCTTAGTTTCATTTGATGTAATGCAAATGATGGGTATATTTGAATCAATTGAAGGTGTAAAAACTATAGTGGAATGGTACTAGTTTCAGTGTTTGCATTGTTTAAAATAGGAATGAAGCAACACTTGATGGAATGCATTTCATTATGCATGGCTGAGTTGAGAAGAAAATTAAGCAACATTTCAAAGAGAGAATACTCATGAAGACTCTTTATCTGTATTACCTTTTCTTTTGGTTCAATGTTGTCTGGTTCTCTGAAGCTAGAAAACTTCACGGTTGGAGTTTTTCCAAAATCATCTTTCTGTTTTACAGCAAGAACTATATCAAAGCCTTGGCCAACACTTCCTTGCATTACACTATAGTTACCATTCTCAGGAGTGTTAGTCATGTAGCTCTGTGAATAAGACAAAGCTTTGGAAGGGCTTGGTTGCTGAGAGGACTTGAGATTGACTCCAATGGCATCAACGTGCCAACCATACCTGCCATGGAACCCTACAATCTTGCCACCTGTCATTGGCAACGAAAAATATGTCCCTTGTTCAACTCCAAACGGTCCATAGCTTTTCTTGTTACTCTCAAAACTCAGTGACCGAATGAAGATTGGTCCCCATTGACTTAAGCTACCGAAGTATCCATCAATTGATGTTAGGAACTCATCTGGGTAATCAAGCTTGATCTGGAACACAATCACAGTATTTAATCACTACTTCATGATTGTAAACACCATGTTTTGTAAATGTTAGACTTATATATACACTTCGAATAATCTTATAAAACACTTATACTAATACATGGAGCAAAATTCAATTAATCAGAAAAACTGTAACATAGTATTTAGTTTACAATAACTTCTATTTGTTTGGAAAACATGAAAAACTTTCTTTTTATTTAAGATTTGTGTCTTAAGTTAATTTGATAAGTCCATGTCCATGTTATACCAATTCTATGTCAAGTTTTCGGACTCTCTGACTTCAATTACAGTCACATCAGTAGTATTTGTTCATAGCATACCATAATCAAGATTGCAATGATATTGCAATTGTAACATCGATTTAAAACCTTAGTTTCTAGGATACAAGTAGCATACTTCTAGTTTCAACATGAACAACTTAAGTCACAGAAGATTTACCTTGTCAATTTTATGGCCTCCACTTCCTCCATACTTGAGTGACCAGATAGATTTCCCATTTTTGTCATATTCAATCTGGATGGAGTCAATTCCTTCTCCATGACTTATCACCAATTGCCTAACTGTTGAATAAACACCATCATCCCAACGGTATCCTCCACTGCCTCCCCATGGTCCAACTGATACAGGTTTCTCCTCAAAACTCTGCACTCAAAAACATCATTCAATTCTAAGGTGTTAGAAAAGTGAAGCAAAAAAAGAGGTTGAAGAACACAAAATGAGTTGATTCATGAATAACAAAAACTGCTTTAACCATGCAGTACCATCTTCTTGTGCTTGTGAGAAGAGAGACAAATAGAGAAGTTGGATTGTATTAAAGCAAGCAAAAGGGTGTATTTAGGGAGTGCTAAAGACAAGTTTATGGGAAGAAAAAGTTGAATTTAGGGAGTGATTGAGAGAAGCTTATGGAGAGAAAAAAAGGTGCATTTATTCTTGACAGGTGACTATGTAGAAGCAGCTAATTGGAATCCACCATGGAGGGGAAGAGTTGAAAGGCAAGAGAATCAGGTTCTCCATAGAAACGAGTCTTGTGTTTCCAGACATTGACAGTTTCATTTCATGTGTGACAGTCACATTCACATAACAGTGTTTTCCCACAATCTTATTCTCCATTTTCACAACAAAATTCTATGTGAAATTCATGGAACTTTCCATGTTACATTAACGTTCATACTTGGAATATTTATGCAGGTGCCGTCCATCTATGATGCAATGTTTGCTGCCTACCTAATTTTCACTGATCAATGCATTCATTGCGTTAATATAAGATCCCACATTGCATAAAAATAAAACCAAATTATACTTAAACATCTAGGAGTGGTAAAGTGACTTAATAATTAGAAAAAAGAAGAGAGGTTGAGAGTTTGATTTTCTGCTAATAATTTGGAAAAATAAAATTACTTTTGTGGATTTGAAAAAAAGGATGAGAGAAGTTTTTGTGAGTTCAACTTTTCCAACAAAAAACTGACCACTACAAAATAACAAAAAAGTTTAATCACAATTATTACTAGTATTAATCATAATCCGTTAAATATTACAAGATTTATGTTCATATTTAAAACAAGGTAAAGTAAACGTGCTTTAAACCAAAAATAGAAATTTCAAAATAATACAAAATTAGTTAAGATACACCCTTTACTGTGAAAAATATTTAGGAATAAAAAAATAAGACAAATTTACCATATATTAATATATCAAACTATAATTATCAAATGATAAAATGAATATTGTAAATAATATAATAGTTAAAATAAAATATATGAATTATATAATCTAAATAACAACAATAAATTTACTTTCTATCACCATCGATATTTTGTTTATAAGAGATTAAAAAAAAATCTTATATAAAAAAATATAAAATAATAATGTCATACTTTAAGGTTGGATAAAAAAATAAAACAAAATCATAGCTTATATAATAAATAATAAACATTTTTTAAGTACCAATGACAGCAAGTCTAGTTTCTTTTTTTATAGCTTCTGTTGTTGGGTATACTTTGTAAGATTTATATTTCAATAATAAAGGAGACACTTTTAAAATAAAAAATATTTTTTATTATTTCCATAATTTAAGTCTTTAAATTGTTTTAATAAATATTTTTATGAAAATTAAACATTAAATTTAAGGTTAAATATGTTTTGATGTTTGAACTTGATATAAAATTAAAATTTATCTATATATCAAACTTTGATATATTTTAATTCTTAAACTTTGAAAATATATATTTTTAACTCACTTGTATGAGAATTTTTTGATAGAGTTAAATAGTATTATAGAATTGACATATTCTAACTCAAATATAATTTAAAAATATTATTTAACATATAAAAAATAGTTAATGATATTAAATTAAAATGATTATATTTATTCAGTTTTAAAATTTAGAGAACAAAATATATTAAAATTTATGATAGATACGAATTCTAAGATATAAACTACAATTATTATAAATATGCATATTAGTATTAAACCCCTTTTGATTGAGTTTATGTTGATAATTATTTAATCCGTTGTAGGTCCAACAACTTAATATAATTTTTTTTATCGAAATTAGTAATTAATTTTATTAATAACCAATTTTCGTAGAAAAAACCTTAATTAATTTTTCATCTTTTATATAGTTTTATTCTAATCATGTTCTTTTTATTTGTATCAACCCTCTTGCTTTTTAATTTCCTTTATTTTTTTTCTTTATTTCTAACTTTCTGTAACTTTTAAATCATTTCTCAATTATTTTTCAAATGAATTCAATTACATGTTTTATCCAACCAATCCAAATTTAAGTTTGAGGACGTTTATTTTATTTTTGAATTTTACTCTTAATTTTTTTATTCCATTGTGAATATCTCACAAATTTATCGACTTTATTAGTTTATATACCGTTCCCTCAACTAGTTTGTTTTTTTAATTTGTGTTTTGGTTTATGTGGTAATGTTTTTTTTATGTAGAGTTAAATATGTTTTTGGTCCCTCAAATTTTAGTGAATTTTAGAATTAGTTCCTCTTCGAAACTTTATATCAATTTAGTCATTCATCTTTAGACATGTGTGAATTTAGTCATTTCTTACCAAATTTTATTAAATTTATTTGACATTTTAAATGTATTTTATGATAACATTTGAGTTAACATTGAAACTAAAATGTGTCAAACAGTGTAAGCAATTCAAATACTATTATGAGATGTGCTTGAAACGTCAAATAAACTTAACAAAATCTGGTCAAAAGGACTCAATTCACGCTTTTTTAGAGATGGAGGACTAAATTTGTCAAAAGTTTTGAAGATGAACTAATTCCAAAATTCACTAAAACTTGAGGACCAAAAAATATTTAACCCTTTTATATATGTCTTAGATGTCTTGGTGTATTTTTAAGTATTTTTTGTTTATTGTTTGGGACATACACAAATGTAAAGTAAGATAAAATATTTTGGAGTATAAATGAATGAGTTTGAGTTATAGAAGAATGTTGAATTTTTGCTTTGAAGTGTTGAATTAAAGTGATTGTGATTGTATTTCTTTATTGGTTTTGAACACAATTTAAAGATGGAATAATCAATATATAAATTTGTTATAAATTTGTGTCAAATGAGTTTAATGTTGCATTTTAAATTTGTTGGAGTAGATAAAATGATTAAATATGAGATGAGAATTTATTTAGAGATATGCACAAATAGTTGTGTTTTGTAATTTTTTGTGTGTGTTGAGTTGTTGGTGAAGCGAGAACAATAAATTTTAATACAAAGTAGTATTATTGTTTAAGGCATCAAACTAACACTTAAGTGATGATATCTCTTACTCAAGTTATAATGTATATTTTGAGCAAGAGGGTAGTGGTTGATCTTCAAAAAAAAAATTGCATTGTAGCTTAAAACCATAAAATTTTATGGTTTTAATTTCCCAAGCTCAAATTAGTAGAGGTATTTTTTACATTATTTTGTTTCACTATCTTTTATTAACACTAGACCGTTAAATAATTGAGCTTAATCTTTTATATGTTCTTGGATGTTCGGGATAATTTTATAGGGATAAATGTTAGTTTGAAAATAACTTTGATTTGTTTGATCTATTTTGAAGAATATTTTTAAGATTTGAAATTGTTTAGGTAAAAATTTATTAAGATGAATGATGTTATTCATTACCATTTATTGTGTATAAAAGCCAAATATACATACAAACTATTTTTTTTCTTTTAATTAGTTAATATACAAAGATGAATCATGTCTTTATACAAAAAATATTTATTTTAAATTTGTTTATGTCAAGTACTAATTTGATAATTTATTTTTAGGTATTAATAATAAATAAAATAAAAAAATTATCTATAACTTATTTTGTCATTAAAAATAATATACAAAAAAAATTATATATTTTTTAATATATATATATATATATATATATATTACGGAATTTCCTACAAAAATATTATTAGAAAAAATTCACTTACAATTTTAAATTTCGCAAGAAAAGATAGCTGCGAAACTTTTTTTTTTCAGAAATTTCCTACAAATTTAAAACAAGTAAATTTTTTTCAGAAATTACCTGCAAATTTAAAACAAGTAAGAAAATTACTTCCGAAATATAAAATTTAAAAAAAATAAATACTTATTTCTTTTTCAATTTTTTTTTGCATGAAAAATTGCTGCATTTTTTTCACAGGAAAAAATAATGTGAGTGCGAAGAAAATTTGCTGTGATTGTTTTACAGAAAAATTTTGCAAAATATCTTCTATAAATTTTTAAATTCTACGATAATTAATTACTTACCAATCAAATCTTGCAGAAAAAATGATAGGAAATATCTTTCCTTCAATTTTCTTTAAGAAATTTGTAAGAAATACTCCACAAAATACCAAAAATTCTAGTAATGAATAGTTGATCTTCGATGAATGTTTTGTAAAGACCAAAATTGATACGCAAAAATTTTGGAATACAAAATATATAAAATACTCTAAAATTAAATAAATTATTTTTATTTATATATTAATGTATATTTAAATTAAAAAATTTGGGAGGGTCAAACCCCTCAAGATACATCACTACTAGAAAAATGCTCTATACCTGCATATTCTTTTATAAATTTTTTTTGGTAAGAAATTGATGTATATTTTGTTTAGAAAATTTTTTGGCAGGAAATTCATTTAACTTTTCATACAAAATATAATTTGCAGAAAAATATTTGCAGATTTTGTGACACAAACTTTTTTCACATAAAATAGATGCAAATTTTCTTATAAAAATTATCCACAAGTAATTACTTGCCAATTTACTTATGTGTATGCTTATGATATAATTTTTCTTACCAAAAAAATTTTGCAGCAACATTATTGTTAGAAAACTTTGTATTTCCTGCCACTTTTTTTAGGATTTTTTTTTTTAAAATACTTCCTGCCACTTTTTTTAAGATTTAAAAAAAAATTACTTGCAAATTTATTTGTAATAAATTTTTGTCAA
>Ga0214542_1010365_pt1 | contig 13654 bp, 6 predicted proteins | sample CNSS1metaG_FD_160096 | JGI IMG/M metagenome (GOLD analysis project Ga0214542, IMG submission 160096) | Root nodule microbial communities from cowpea collected in UCLA plant growth center, Los Angeles, California, USA - CNSS1 | ecosystem: Host-associated > Plants > Roots > Nodule | place: USA...
GAGGCTTTAGGGACCAAGTTGACTATGAGCTTAGCCTACCATCCCTAGACCGATGGTCAGTCCGAGAGGACCACCCAGTCACTTGAGGACTTATTACATACATGTATATTGGATCACCTAGGAGCTTAGGATGAGGTGTTACCATTGACAGAGTTTACCTACAACAACAGCTTTCATGTGAGCATTGGCATGGCGCCATACGAGGCTTTATACGGCAGGAAGTGTAGGACTCCCCTACGTTGGTATCAGGATAGGGAAGCAGTACTAGTCGGACCAGAGTTATTAGAACAAACCACCAAGAAGGTGAGGATGGTGAGGAACAGAATGCAGGCTTCTCAGAGTAGACAAAAGGCTTACGCTGACCGTAGGAGGCGACCTTTAGAGCTTGCGGCTGGGGATCATGTTTTCTTGAGGGTGACCCGAACCACTGGCGTGGGAAAGGCTCTTCGCTCAAGGAAGCTCTCTCCTAAGTTCCTTGGCCCCTATCAGATCACGAGGAGGATTGGGCCTATGGCTTATGGGATAGCTTTACCCCCTTAGTAGGCAAACCTTCATCCGATGTTTAACGTGTCTCAGTTGAGGAAGTACGTGTTTGATCTGGCTCATGTGTTGGAAGTTGAAGATATACAGATCAGAGAGGATTTTACTGTGGAAGTACCCATCATCGCTTTAGAGGATAGCAAGGTTGAGGAACGTAGAGGAAAGACAGTTAGCCTTGTCAAAGTCATCTGGGATCGGAGGACAGGTGACTCGACTTGGGAGTTAGAGGAGGACATGAGAAAATCACACCCACATCTTTTTGCTTGGTAAGTTTTCATTTTCGAGGTAGAAAATTTTCTTGTTGGGGAGAATTTAAGGCCCACTAAATTCTTTTTCTTTTCTGCCCAAAATTAAAAGGGTTGCGCTAATGTAATGGGCCTAAGGCGGGCCCAATAGGGATTTAGACCCTAATCCGCCCCAATTCCATTCTCTCATTCACTTTCCAGAAAACACGTCTCCTTGCCTCCTTTGAGCAACCGCCACTCTCTGCTACGGTTAGTCGTCAACCTTCCTCAAGCTAGCTCCAGTCAAGTTTCAGCTTAATTATGAAAATGATATAAAAATATGGCTTTTGAAATTATTTTTACAATAGTAATTCATAACGAAAATTTTAAAATTGTTATAAAATAAGATTTAAAAAGTAATTATTAATTATAAATTTTTTATTACATTATTTTATTAATATTGTTTTAATGAAATATGTTATTTTAATTCATACATATTAATAATTGTCCTAAAACAAATCAAACATATATAATGATAATTTGTAATCATATTTAAAATAAAGGACAATTTGGTAATCTTGTTTTTTCTTGATTTAAATATAATTTTTAATCTATCACATCGATCAAATCACTCACAAATTTCAAAAAAATTTACTCTAAATCCACTCACTTTCACATTTAATTCCCTTAGAGTGAACAAGACAAGCTTCACACTCTAATCCACTTGAATTCATCCTCTCACTCTCCCTCCAATCAACGTTGAGTGAGAGAAAGGGGAAGGAAAAGGGAAATTCCTCTATTTTTAAATCATCTATGTTATGCAATGGTTTGACGGTGATATCAAGATTATCATTTCTTCTTAATTTATTTTTCAACTTAATTATAAAAATGATGTAAAAATATGAGTTTTGAAATTATATTTACAAAAATAATTAATATCGAAAATTTGAAAATTGTTCTGAAATAAGGCATAAAAAGTAATTATTAATTATAATGTTTTTTACGTTATTTTATAAATATTTCTTTATTAAAATATATTACTTTCATTTATACATTTTAATATTTTTTCTACCACAAATTAAACTTATATAATGATATTTTTTTAATTATTTTTAAAATAAAGGACAATTTAGTAATCTTGTTTTTCCTTGATTTAAATATAATTTTTAATCTATCACATCCACAAAATCACTCATAAACTTTAACAAACTTTACTCTAAATCCACCCACTTTCACCTTTAATCCACTTAAAGTGAACAACACAAACTACACACTGTAATCCACTTGATGTCATCCTCTCCTTCTCCCTCCAATCAACCTTGAGCGAGAAAGAGGGGAAGGAAGAGAGAAATTCTTCTATTTTAAAATCATCTTTGTTATATCTTGATTTGAGGGTGATATCAAGATTACAATTATGTCTGCAATTTTATTTTCAGCTTAATTATGAAAATGATGTAAAAATATGACTTTTACAATTATTTTTACAAAAATAATTAATAACGAAAAAATGGAAATTGTTCTAAAATAAGTTGTAAAAATTAATTATTAATTATAAATTTTTTTATTACATTATTTTATAAATATTTTTTTATTAAAATATGTTACTTTCATTTATACATTTTAATAATTTTCTAAGACAAATCAAACTTCTATAATGATAATTTTTAATTATTTTTAAAATAAAGAACAATTTGGTAATCTTTTGTTTCCTTGATTTAAATATAATTTTTAATCTATCACATCCAGGAAATCACTCATAAACTTTAACAAACTTTACTCTAAATCCAACCACTTTTAGCTTTAGTCAACTTAAAGTGAACAACACAAATTTCACACTGTAATCCACTTGATGTCATCATGTCTCTCTCCCTCCAATCAACCTTGATGGAGAGAAAAGGGAAGGAAGAGGGTAATTCCTCTATTTTTCAATTATCTCTCTAATGTAATGGTTTCAAGGTGAGATCAAGATTACAAATATGTCCGTAATTTATTTTTCAGCTTAATTATGAAAATGATATAAAAATATGATTTTTCAAATTATTTTTACAAAAATAATTAATAATAAAAATTTGAAAATTGTTCTAAAATAATTTTTAAAAAGTAATTATTAATTAATTTTTTTAATACATTATTTTATAAATATTATTTTAATAAAATATTTTATTTTCATTCATACATATTAATATTTTTTTTCTACAACAAATCAAACTTATACAATGATAATTTTTAATCATTTTAAAATAAAGTACAATTTGGTAATCTTATTTTTCCTTGATTTAAATATAATTTTTAATCTATCACATCCATCAAATAACTCACAAATTTCAATAAAATTTACTCTAAATCCACTCAATTACAGCTTTAATCTCCTTAAAGTGAACAAGACAAGCTTCACATCCACTTGAATTTATCCTCTCCCTCCCCCTCCAGTCAACATTGAGGGAGATAGACAAGAAGGAAGAGAGAAATTCCTCTATTTTTCAATCACCTTTGTTATGCAATGATTTGAGGTTGATATCAACATTACCATTTCTTCTTAATTTATTTTTCAACTTAATTATGAAAATTATGTAAAAATATGACTTTTGAAATTATTTTTACAAAAATAATTAATAACGAAAATTTGAAAATTGTTCTAAAATAAGGCATAAAAAGTAATTATTAATTATAATTTTTTTACGTTATTTTATAAATATTTTTTTATTAAAATATGTTACTTTTATTTATAAATTTTAATATTTTTTCTACCGCAAATTAAACTTATATAATGATATTTTTTAATTATTTTCAAAATAAAGGACGATTTGGTAATCTTGTTTTCCTTGATTTAAATATAATTTTTAATCTATCACATCCAAAAAATCACTCATAAACTTTAATCAACTTTACTCTAAATCGAGCCACTTTCACCTTTAATCCACTTAAAGTGAACAACACAAACTACACACTGTAATCCACTTCATGTCATCCACTCCCTCTCCCACCAATCAACCTTGAGGGATAAAGAGCAGAATGAAGAGGGAAATTCTTCTATTTTTAAATCATATATGTTATGTCTTGGTTTGAGGGTGATATCAATATTACAATTATGTCCGCAATTTATTTTTCAGCTTGATTCTGAAAATGATGTAAAAATATGACTTTTAAAATTATTTTTACAAAAATAATTAATAACGTAAAAATGAAAATTGTTCTAAAATAAGTTGTAAAAATTAATTATTAATTATAAATTTTTTAATTACATTATTTTATAAATATTTTTTTATTAAAATATGTTACTTTCATTTATACATTTTAACATTTTTTCTACGACAAATCAAACTTATAATTATAATTTATAATCATTTTAAAATAAAGGACAATTTGGTAATTTTGTTTTTCCTTAATTTAAATATAATTTTTAATCTATGACATCCAACAAATCACTCATAAACTTTAACAAACTTTACTCTAAATCCACCGACTTTAACCTTTAATCCAGGTAAAGTGAACAACACAGACTTCCCACTGTACTCCACTTGATGTCATCCTCTCCCTCTCCCTCTCCCTCCAATCAACCTTAAGGGAGAAAGAGGGGACGGAAGAGGGAAATTCTTCTATTTTTTAATCATCTTTGTTATGCATTGGTTTGAGGGTGATATCAAGATTACAATTATGTCCGTAATTTATTTTTCAGCTTAATTATGAAAATGATATAAAAATATGACTTTTCAAATTATTTGTACAAAAATAATTGATAACGAAAATTTGAAAATTGTTTTAAAATAAGGTTTAAATAGTAATTACTAAATATTAATTTTTTTATTACATTATTATGTAAATATTTATTTCATGAAATATTTTATTATCATTTATACATATTAATATTTTTTCTACAACAAATCAAACTTATATAATGATAATTTGTAAGCATATTGAAAATAAAGGACAATTTTGTAATCTTGTATTTTCTTGATTTAAATAAAATTTTTAATCTACCACATCGATCAAATCACTTACAAACTTCAACAAAATTTACTCTAAATCCACTCACTTTCAAATTTAATCCCCTTAAAGTGAGAGAGAGGGGAAGGAAGAGGGAAATTCCTCTATTTTTAAATCATCTATGTTATGCAATGATTTGAGGGTGATATCAAGATTACAATTATGTCCACAATTTATTTTTCAACTTAATTATGAAAATGATGTAAAAAGATGGCTTTTGAAATTATTTTTACAAAAATAATTAATAAAGAAAATTTGAAATTTTTTATAAAATATGGTTTAAAAAGTAATTATTAACTATAAATTTTCTTAGTACATTATTTTATAAATATTTTTTTATTAAAATATGTTACTTTCATTTATACATTTTAATAATTTTCTAAGACAAATCAAACTTATATAATGATATTTTTAATTATTTTTAAAATAAAGAACAATTTGGTAATTTTTTTTCCTTGATTTAAATTTAACTTTTAATCTATGTCATCGAGCAAATCACTCATAAACTTTAACAAACTTTACTCTAAATCCAACCACTTTCACCTTTAGTCAACTTAAAGTGAACAACACAAATTTCACACTGTAATCCACTTGATGTCATCATGTCCCTCTCCCTCCAATCAACCTTGATGGAGATAAAGGGGAAGGAATAGGGTAATTCCTCTATTTTTCAATCATCTCTCTGATGCAACAGTTTCAAGGTGAGATCAAGATTACAATTATGTCCGTAATTTATTTTTCAGCTTAATTATGAAATGATATAAAAATATGAATTTTCAAATTATTTTTACAAAAATAATTAATAACAAAAATTTGAAAATTGTTCTAAAATAAGGTTTAAAAAGTAATTATTAATTATATTTTTTTAATACATTATTTTATAAATATTATTTTAATAAAATATTTTATTTTCATTAATACATATTAATATTTTTTTTCTACAACAAATCAAACTTATACATTGATAATTTTGAATCATTTTCAAATAAAGGACAATTTGGTAATCTTGTTTTTCCTTGATTTAAATATAATTTTTAATCTATCACATTCATCAAATCACTTACAAACTTTAACAAACATTACTCTAAATCTAGAGATGTCAAAACAGGTAACCGGACCTAACCTGGCTCGACCCACCACTGGTTGATGATTTAGTGAGCTAACCCAACTCGGCTCACTTTTTAACGATCCAAAAAAATTCGAACCCGACCCGGTCCACTACGGGTTGGCGGTTTAAACGGGTTGGCTCACGGGTTCACTTAATTAAAAAAATATTATTTTCTTATTTTTTATTCAGTCAAAACTAAATTGTAATTCTAACTAAAATCGTAATAAACTTTAATACAATCCAACTACAAACCAAAATAAAAAAAAAATACAAATTATTTATGTGTTGGATAAAAAAACAACCTAACATGACCCAAATGTAAAGCCCAACTTAATAAAAAAATAAAAAAACACTTGGGTGACCCTTTTATGTACGGGTTGGTGAGCCTTTGGCTCACCACATGTTCAACCCGGGTGAGCTGGGTCAAAAATCAACCCGTATTGAAATTAGTAAAAAAATTTCAACCCAACCCGACCCAAACCCGTGGTGACCAAGGTTGGCTCGCGGGTTCCAACCCATTTTGACAGCTCTATCTAAATCCACCCTCTTTCACCTTTAATCCCCTTAAGGTGAACAAGACAAGGTTGACACTCTAATCCACTTGAATTCATCCTCTCCCTCTCCCTCCAATCAACATTGAGAGAGAGAGAAAGGAAGAGGGAAATTCCTCTATTTTTGAATCATCTATATCCGTAATTTATTTTTCAACTTAATCATGAAAATGATGTAAAAATATGGCTTTCGAAATTATTTTTACAAAAATAATTAATAACGAAAATTTGAAAATTGTTCTAAAAAAAGGTTAAAAAGTAGTTATTAATTATAAATTTTTTACTACGTTATTTTATAAATATTTTAATACATTTTAATATTTTTTCTACAACAAAAAAAACTTATATAATGATAATTTTTAATTATTTTTAAAATAAAGGACAATTTGGTAATCTTATTTTTTCTTTGATTTAAATATAATTTTTAATCTATCACATCCAACAACTCACTCATAAACTTTAACAAACTTTACTCTAAATCCATCCACTTTCACCTTTAATCCACTCAAAGTGAACAACACAAACTACACTGTAATTCACTTCATGTCATATTCTCCTTCTCCCTCCAATCAACCTTGAGGGATAAAGAGAAGAACGAAGAAGGAAATTCTTCTATTTTTAAATCATATATGTTATGTCTTGGTTTGAGGGTGATATCAAGATTACAATTATGTCCGCAATTTATTTTTCAGCTTAATTATGAAAATGATGTAAAAATATGGCTTTTAAAATTATTTTTACAAAAATAATTAATAACAGAAATTTGAAAATTGTTCTAAAATAAGTTTTAAAAAGTAATTATTAATTATAAATTTTTTTATTACATTATTTTATAAGTATTTTTTTAATACAATATGTTATTTTGATTTATACATTTTAATATTTTTTCTACAACAAATCAAACTTGTATAATAATAATTTTTAATTATTTTCAAAATAAAGGACAATTTGGTCTTCTTCTTTTTTCTAGATTTAAATATAATTTTTAATCTATCACATCTATCAAATCAATCACAAACTTTAACAAATTTTACTCTAAATCCACACTCTTTCACCTTTAATCCACTTAAAGTGAACAACCCAAACTTCACACTCCAATCCACTTGAATTCATCATCTTCCTCCCTCCACAATCAACCTTGACGGAGAGAGGGGAAGGAAGATGGAAATTTCTCTATTTTTCAATCATCTCTGTTATGCAATGATTTGAGTGTGATATCAAGATTACAATTATGTTCGCAACTTATTTTCAGCTTAATTATGAAAATGATGTAAAAATATGGCTTTTGAAATTATTTTTACAAAAATAATTAACAACGAAAATTTTAAAATTGTTATAAAATAAGGTTTAAAAAGTAATTATTAATTATAAATTTTTTTATTACATTCTTTGTAAATATTTTTTTAATAAAATATTTTATTTTCATTCATACATATTAATATTTTTTTCTACAACAAATCAAACATTTATAATGATAATTTTAATCGTATTTAAAATAAGGGAAAATTTGGTAATCTTGTTTTTTCTTGATTTAAATATAATTTTTAATCTATCACATCCATCGAATCACTCACAAACTTCAATAAAAATTTACTCTAAATCCACTCACTTTCACCTTTAATCGCCTTATAGTGAACAAGACAAGTTTCACATTCTAATCCACTTGAATTCATCCTCTTCCTCTCCCTCCAATCAACGTTGAGGGAGAGAGGGGAAGGAAGAGGGAAATTCCTCTATTTTTCAATCATCTATGTTATGCAATGGTTTGAGGGTGATATCAAGATTACAATTATGTCTGCAATTTATTTTTCAACTTAATTATTAAAATGATGTAAATATATGGCTTTTGAAATTATTTTTACAAAAATATTTAATAACGAAAATTTGAAAATTGTTCTAAAATAAGGTTTAAAAAGTATTTATTAATTATAAATTTTTTATTACATTAGTTTATAAATATTTTTTTATTAAAATATGTTACTTTCATTTATACATTTTAATATTTTTTCTACGACAAATTGTAACGCCCTATTTAATTTAATAAACAAAATTAAAGGAAGCATCAAACTAAATAATATTTTAGCGCAGTCTCGGAGTTTAAACACCACTCCTTACCACCCAAGGCACACCACGATGCCCCAGAAGAAACAAGTTATAAAGTTTACTAGAATCATATAGAAATCTAAAAGATAAGCTAATACATGGGCCATGGCCCCAAAGAAAAGTCCAACAAGAACATGAAGTGCAGGCCAAGTAGACTATGCAGCGGAATCGTCTCTCTCCCATTGACCATGAGTACCTCTCGCATCTGCTCCCATCAATAAATTGATGATCATCACAAGAGTAGAAGAGCAACGTACAGAGCAATCAAACAAGCAAAGGGTAAGCTAGAGCCAAAAGATTTTATCATGCAATCAGATATACTTTCACAGTCCAATATACATACATCACCCAAGCATGTTATGACTTTCCAATAAATACACTAAGACTCGACTCGACCACTAAATCCCTATGCTTACCCCCGAGCTGCTCACACCCGAGCTATGTGTTACAAGTGTTACGATTAATCAATCCCCCCCCACAAGGTTAGCCCTTAATGAGTTTCAGGCCTCCTGCTACTCTCACCACAAGAGTCAGTATGTTCTAAGTGAGACTAACTGACCCCTTCAAGTGTGAGGATGCGATCCTTACCTTGAATCCTTACCAAGTTACATAGATGGGGCACCACCAGGGACACCCACTAATAAGGGCGATGGAAATTACGTCCCGACAACTAAAGCACGACCGTGAAACCTCACCTAGAGATTTCAAGGAATTACGCACTGACACGTACCAAATACATTCAAACAACCAAATAATAATAATCACGCATTCAAACCTCATGTCAACATTTGTAACCACTTTCCATTCGTATTCCATGTTGAACCCATGCCATCTCATTCTTCGAGTTTCATGAATATAGAGTATCATCTCATACCAATATCATTGGCATTTAATATCACCCATCTCATTCACTTTACATTCCAAGGTCAAACCAACATATCAATTCAATTTGTATCTACATATATTCCATGCCATTTCTCATACTTCATACTTAAAACATATCAATCAATCACCCAAACAATTTTATAGTACCCAAGCGAAGCAAACAGCGAGGCCTATAATTCATCTCACTCAGGAGAGAGGGGTTCCCTCGTTTAAACGATAGTCCCTCGCTTAGGCGAGATCGCGACAGAGGCCATGGGAGGTTTTTCACGCACTCGCTTAGATGAGCCCTCCCTCGCCTTAGCGAGCCCATTCCTCGCGCAAAGGTGTGAGGTCCCTCGCCTAGGCTACAACTGCAGCAACACACCTCGAGCTCCCATGCGTTCACGCTTAGACGAGCATGTCTCGCCTAAGCGAGATAGTACCTCGCTCAAAACTAAGACCCTCCGCTTGAGTGAGAGCTCGAGCGCGAGCTGGGGTTTGTTCTCTGCAAGTCTCGCCTAGGTGAGATCGGGTCGCTTGAGCGAGAATAACAGGTCTCACCCACTGTTCATCCTGCAACAACTACACTTTTCCTACCCAAACAATAGCATCAACCAGCACATGCATCCACGGTAGCATACAAGCGCAAACATCATGAAACAAAGGCAAAACAAGCATCGATCACAACAAATAGAAAGGTTTCTAGCTTCCCGTACCTGGAAAGGGTTAGCCAAACAACTCCGACACTGAAGCGAATGAGTATGAGCACTCCCGGAGCAGATTTAAGATCTGAGGAACCCTAACATATAGGAGGCACGAGATTAATTACATAGAGACCTAACAGGAAACATGAAAAACTAAACCAGGGATGAAGGTTAAGGGTTCGTGAACAACTTACGTGTTAAAACGAGGCTAAACCGACTCAGATCTGACTGAACTTCAGAACCCTAGCAGAGGATTTGCAGCTGCTTTATGAAGGAATGAAGGAACTGTTTCTGCAAAGTGAAAGGGGATGGAGCATTAGGGCAAACTTAGGGTCTGTTGCCCCTTTGGGCCAGCCCTTAGGCCCAATAGTTTTGGGAAACCTTTAAAAATAAAAAGGCAGAATAAAAGTGGGCTTTACATTCTCGTCAACAAGAAAATTTTTGACCTCAAAAATAAAAACTTACCAGGTAAAAAGTTATGGGTGTGATTTCCTCATATCCTCCTCCAACTCTCAAGTAGAGTCACCAGTCCTCCGATCCCAGATGACTTTGACAAGTAGAGTCACCAGTCCTCCAAGTCCCAAGTAGAGTCACTACTCTAAGAAGCCTGCATCCTATCTCTCACCATTCTCACTTTCTTAGTAGTTTGGTCCAACAACTCTGGCCCGACAAGCACTGCCTCCCCATCCTGATACCAACATAGGGGAGTTCTACACTTCCTGCCGTATAAAGCCTCATATTGCGCCATGACAATGCTTGCGTGAAAGCTGTTGTTGTAGGTAAACTCGATCAACGGTAACACTTCATCCCAAGCTCCTAGGTGATCCAATATGCACGTCTGTAACAAATCCTCAAGTGACTGAATCGTCCTCTCAGACTGACCATCGGTTTGGGGGTGGTAGGCTGAGGTCATAGTCAACTTGGTTCCCAAAGCATCCTGTAAGGGTTTCCAAATTTGTGATGTAAACCGTGGATCTCTGTTGGACTCTATGCTCGAAGGTACTCCATGAAGCCTTGCTATCTCCTTAATGTACAATTTGGCCAACTTGGCCATTGACATCCTCAAGTTCATCGCCAAGAAATGGCCACTCTTAGTTAGTCGATCCACTATGACCCAGATGGTGTTATGTCCTCTAAAAGTTCATGGCAAATGGGTCACAAAGTCCATCGAGATGTTGTCCCATTTCCACACTGGTATCTCCAAGGGCTGTAAGATCCCACTGGGTCTCTGATGCTCCATCTTCGCCTTCTGACACGTCAAACAGGCGGATACAAACTGTGCCACGTCTTTCTTCATCCCCTGCCACCAGAAAGTCTCTTTGAGGTCCTGATACATCTTAGTCATGCCAAGATTCAAGCTAAGATGACTTTTGTGTCCTTCCTCGAGGATCAACTTCTTCACTTCGACATCATCGGACACACACACTTTGTTCTGAAATCGCAATATCCCATCCTCACCCACAGCAAAATCCTTTGCTTCATCCGACCAAAGCTGTTCTCGTATCCGGTTCAAGCTGGCATCCAACAACCGCCTCTCGTTGATTGAGTCCAAGAAGTCAATAGATATAGTCAGGGTACTACATCTAATGAACTCAGATCCCAATTCCACCTGCAGCTTCATATCCTTGAACTGCTCTAGTAGCTCCACCTCCTTGATCATAAGGTGAGCAGTATGTACAATCTTCCTACTTAGAGCATCTGCCACTACGTTTCCCTTCCCCAAATGATATAGCAGTTCAAAATCATAGTCTTTTAGGAACACCATCCACCTCCTCTGCCTCATGTTCAGCTCCTTTTGATCAAATAGGTACTTGAGACTTTTGTGGTCACTAAACACGCGAAATTGAGCACCATAAAGATAGTGCCTCCTGATCTTCAAAGTAAACACTATGGTTGCCAACTCTAGGTCATGAGTGGGATAGTTACGCTCATGCACCTTAAGTTGTCTCGAAGCATACGCCACTACCCTCTTCTCTTGCATCAACACACAGCCCAGCCAAAGATGAGATGCGTCACAGTAGACCTCAAATGGTTTCCCAGCATCAGGGATCATCAGTATCGGGACTGACTATCCGTCCAAATGAAAGGCTGGTCCTTCCGTGTGAGTTGTGTTAGAGGTACCACTATCTTGAAGAATCCCTCTATGAACCTCCTATAGTAGCCCGCTAAACCCACAAAGCTCCTGATCTCCGTGGCTGACTTGGGACTCTCCCACTTTACCACCGCTTCGACCTTTATCGGATCTACTGCAATCCCTTGAGCGGATATCACATGTCCCAAAAACTGAACCTCATCCATCCAGAATTCACAATTAGACAACTTGGCATACAACTACCTTTCCCTTAGAACACCAAGCACCAACCTCAGGTGTTGATGAGATGCCTCTAACCAAGGGACCCACAACAAGAACAATGGCTAGGAGGATAAAAGAGAAATGGACCTCCAATGCACATACAAGGCCCAAGATGAACTTTACATGGGCCAAAGAAGATGTGAAGACCTAGCCTAAGACTCTTTGTTTGTAAATATTAGAATAGAGTTTATTTTTGGGCCTCAGATTTTGGGCTTTGTAGAATAGGGTTTTTGTTTGGGCCATGTATTGGGCCTGGAAGGGTTTTTGGGCTTTGAAGAGAATTGGACCAAAGAAGAGTTGGGCTTGAAATTAACCCAACAACAAGAGAGAGAGAGAGAGCACATTTGTGAGAGGATCTAGATCCTTCTTGCTCCAAGCTTGGTCACCAAGCTTCTCTTATACGCCTAGAAGCAAGTCCCTTGTGAGTTGGTTAGGTGGCAAGTCACACTTGCCTTATGCTCTCATTTTGGCTCCAAATACAACATTCTAGATCCTTTTTCCCTCCATTTTTCTAGACCACTTGGCTCTCCTTTTCTACTATAAATAGAGAGCTTAGGACCTGATGAAGGATTGACCCCAACCAAGGATGGAGGCACATGCTTAAGAAGACTAAGCATGTTTAGAAAGGAAGTTCATTAATCCTTCATCCTTTCATTTGTGTTTGTTATTTTTGATTCCCTAAGTTGACTTAGTTGAATCAACTTTAGTTGACTTCTTGACCTTTGACTAGGTTTGACTTGTTGATTATAGTTGACTTGACTTAAGCCAACATGCTAATCTATGTTTATTTGCTTTGTAGGTTAATTAGGAGTAAGAAAGCAATACTAGGTGGCGTATGGTGATTGGGGAGCATAAATGATGTGGAGGAGAGAGTAAAGCAAAAGGCATAAAACATAAAGTAAAAGGCATGAAGCAAGTGTACTTGTGTACCTTTGGTCTCCTTTGTTTTTAGCACACTTTGGCCACTTTTTGGAGACATATGAGACACATTCTTTGTCTCCTTTTGTGCTAGAACGAAATTAGCCTTGCACACACCATAGTTGTCTCTTTTGTCTCTCATTTTTGTAACCTTATTTGACCTAGCTTCTAGAAGCTAGGTTAGGTTTTTGTAGAGACATCCTTAGGTATCTTTTATTTGCTTAGAGGCCCCTAAACTCTTTTATATAAGGGGTGCTCCTAGACATGTAAAAGGGTTGAACATTTTGAAGTAAAAACACTCTTGT
>Ga0214542_1010366_pt1 | contig 13654 bp, 3 predicted proteins | sample CNSS1metaG_FD_160096 | JGI IMG/M metagenome (GOLD analysis project Ga0214542, IMG submission 160096) | Root nodule microbial communities from cowpea collected in UCLA plant growth center, Los Angeles, California, USA - CNSS1 | ecosystem: Host-associated > Plants > Roots > Nodule | place: USA...
GTTTTTTTTTGTACTTTTATTTTTTTTTTTTTAAATTCAATGTTACAAAACCAGTTCCACTTATTTACACCCTAATCATGCATTGTTAGATGTTGATCCCTACGGGTTTATATAATTATGAATAACTGAAAAAAAAAATTATTGTATATGAGGTACTTCAAACATTAAAAACTGAGGTACTTCGAACATTAAGCGACACTTTCTTTACTTTTATCGAATCCAATCTATGTTTTATTTCAGGTTATATTTTATAATATTGTCTCTAAATAAGCTTTTTTATTGATTTATCTTGTATTGTTATAAGCCTATGTAATATTGATTCTTATAAAACGTGTAGCATAAGAGGATAGTACCTTATACACTTTTAATAAAAGGATTTGAGTATCAAAGTACTCTATTTTTATTATATTATTTTTTATCGATAAAAAAAACACACAAATATAGGAATGATTTTAGGTATGAATTAATATATATATTCATGTCAGGAACATCTATAACATGGTGAGATAAAAGTAACAATTACGAATATAATTACATAAGAGCGAACCATTTCTATTAGTAACTGAAGGTTATTTTTTTAGGTATGTAACATAACAGCTTACTTTTAAAAAGAGTAGGAGATATTGGTGTGAGTGAAAAATATTAAAAGAAAATGAGGAATTTAATTATTGAACCTCTTTTTTTCTTGTCAAGATTATGAAAAGAAATCCTGCATAATATAATTAGCATTATGATAAATGACAGAGTCACAAGGTTTTTCGGAAGTGTTTTGTTTTTTTCCCTTAGCTATCAATTTATTTAGTCTAGTGTTTGTTAAATTATTTTTTTAGTAGTTTCTAACTTTCTTTTAGATAGTATTTGAAGTAGTATTTTTTCGTAGTCGATCTCGTCTCACAACTAAAATGTTCTAACAGTTACATTGTTATCTCTCTTTCATAGTCCAGCATTTGTGTTTAGAGATTTTTTTTTTATCAATAAAGAATAAATTAAATTAAAAAAAAAATATTTAAAGGGTGTTCTAACCCTTATACAAAACAGTCATGAATAAAAAAAATGCTCTGACTTAGTTTTATGTTTGAACAAAATAGATGAAAGATCTGATATATTTTATTAATGATGACAGAGTTATATGTTCATATTTAACACATCTTCTGATTTTTTTATATTATTATTAAATATTTAAAAATAAAAATTATTTAGTCTTCCTCATCTTATAATCTTATATATTTGTCTCTTTAATTTGTTTCCTCTTTAATTCTTTATTATTGTTTTAAAATGTCACTGAGACTTAAATAATTTTTATTGCTCTCACCGATCTTTAGTATGTCTTTAATGTATAAATATATTATTTTTTATCTATTGATAACTGATGTCACAATCCTTATTTTCTACATTAATTTACCTTGGTTTAACAATTATAATGTAGAATAAATCAGTGCATCTATATGTATACTATTTCCTTTATAATAGTATTTGGGTAAGTTAAAACATAGTAAAGGAAATAGAAATTACATCAGTAATGGCTAACGTTTTTTACTAAATTATGTAATTATTTTGTATATTTTTAACATTTACAACGGTCTTTCTTATAAGGGAATACAATAAAATATTTTCAAAACAATTTTAAATTTTTTCAAAAAAATCTACTAATAATACTAAATATGAAAAGTACTTATATTATCCTATAAAAAATATCAATTATTTTTAAGAAATTTTATAATACTTTGGTGTATTTACCACATATAATTAATCTTATCTAATAATCTAGTTTTTTTTTAAGAAGAATAATATATACTATCTATTAAAATATTTAGTTCACATCAAACATGCATAATTAAATAATTTATCATACTTTTTTCTAATTTTTAATATCATATCATATCTTATATATAGCCCTTGAAAGAGTTAATGTTGCTACATTCCATCCACACCAGATCAAGCTTCAAATTGAGAACCCTACCACGCTTGTCATTTAATTTTAACGCCATCCTTTTTGAAACCATATTGAAGTGATCTTGCATGATATCCCTCTCTCATATTTTTTACCCAAATTCTGTATATTTCCTTGAACAAATTATATTTGGATACTCTAACAAGTATATATCACTAATTATATTTATATTTTTCTTCTACTATTTTCTTTTCCTTTTTCATATATGTATACGAATATAAGGTGCAACGAGTAAACTCAAAAAATACCAAACAATACACCAATTAATTCTATTGGATATTAAAATAATAGTATAAGTATCCATAACTAAAATAAAAAAAATAAAAAAAAATAGAGAAAAAGAGATAATAAACAAATAATGTAATTTTATTAAAAAAAAACAAAATTACATTCTTTCTACCTCCAAAAAGAAAACAATGATAACCTTTTTTTAAACAGGAAGAAACTAACATTCTCTCTTAATTATTCTCTCAATTACTAAAAAAAATAATAGAAAAACTCTGAAATTATTTTCTTAGAAAACACTAAACTCCTTTCTAAACATATACAAAATAAGCCTAAGGTAAGTTGTCACCTACGTGGGAGTTTTTTCTAACAAATTCTTATACAGTAAATGGCTAAATATATAGGTTGTCGACCATTATCTTATGAGCGTGACAAAATGGTGATACGTTTAGAGATTTAATTAAAAAGAAACGAGGAAGAAGAAGATGATGATGAGCCCAGGAAAATGATTGATGCGAAGCTTAATAAATCAATATTTGTTGTGCATGAGGCCCCCAAATATTGTAGCATTAAAGGATACTTTAGACTTAGGTGGGGTGATTAAAGAGAAGACACTTGTATTATTGTGGTGTGAGCAATAATGATAAAACCATATTAATCATCAAAATCAAAATCAAAATAATAAAAAATAATAATGAAAAATGGCCATATCAAACAGTTATTTGGAGAAATAATGCGTGGATCTTTAAGATACTTACTAACTTGATTTGATGAAATTAATTAATGGGTTTATTTTTTTGTGGATAGCAAGGGAAATAGCGATGCATTTGTCAGTATTATTGTATAATTATTCTTTTGGAATGCTTTCTAACCCAATAAGAAAAATGTCTATATCTTAATTATTGGCCCCCTCGTTGTTTGTTAAATTAGTGACTTCTGATTCATCTAAATAAATATAAAGTAATTGTGGGGTTTCCATGTAAAGTCAACTTTATGACTGGGGCACATAGATAAGATTTTGATAGAAGGTTGGTTAACATGTGGACATAAGAATGGATGGAAGAAATTTGATGGGTCACTTTACAAATATAGGAAATAAAAGTAGCCAGACACTGCCAAAAACATAAATGAAAAGGTGATGGAAATATTAGGTTAGGTGGAGTAAATTTCTCAATAAATGTTTAAATAGGATATTTGGATTCCAAAAGAATTAAAAAAGTTTTTTTCAACTAACTTCTTCAAAAAAGTTTGCTTGTATAAAAAACTATTTAATATTATATTTTTCCTTTACATATTTATCAAATATTGTATTTAAGAAAAAAATTATCATAATTTAATTAGAGTGTTGTTCTCGAAAATTTATTCTCATTAACAATTTAAAGAAATTGTTTTATAATTTATATTATATTTTATTAAGTTCTAACTACCTCCTACGTTTCAATATTTTTAATTGAGTTTTATTAAAAGAAATTATTTTATTCTTACAATATTTTTTGGTTTGGTCAAAATATTTCGTTATTTGATTTTCTCGTTAATAAATGACGTTGTCATTACTTTTATTTTGTTATTTTAACTCATTCTCTTTAACATCGTTTAATTTGTAAGTCAATTTGTTTATGGAAAGTAAGTAAATTAAACCGATAAATGATATGAAAAAAAAGTAACAATCACATAATCTTATTATTTATAAAAGACAGCAGAATATTTAGACAAAATTAAAAAAAATACTATAAATATCTAATAAAACAGATACTCAACTATAGGTATATAAATTAAATTCATAAGATATTTAAAATTTAATTAAATTTGTATATTAATTTTTTTTCAACTTTACCTAAAGTACATTATATTCAATTAATAGTATAATATTAAATACCATTAATTTAAAAAAAATGACAGGAAATTGTCCATCATCACAATGAAAAGATATTCAAGGATTTTGCCAAACATTGAGCACTTTAATCATAACTTTTAATTTTGAATTAGCTTTTTTTAATCTCTTCTTGATCTCCCATACCCTTTGATGATTAATTACATGAATAAAAGGAAATGCTTTTTGGTGAAGTTTTTGGTGAGCGTGATGGGCAAATAAACTAATTAGGGCAGTGTGCTGCTGTAATGTCACTCAGCTATCACATAACATAATAAAACAAACACAAGCTACAGATTAGGAGAGAGATGTGTCTTTTACTAGCTTCCCAATCGTATCCTATGTGTACAAATCTAATATGCTCTCACTCACTTTATTTGGGGAAATATAGACATTATCACCAAATAAGCATAAGCTAGAAACTTCCACCTGTCCAATACCAAAACCCAATTATTATTATCTTAATTAAATATATTTTTAATAAAAAATCTTGTTAAGATAAACTCTAACTTAGTTCTAATATTATGTTAGAAGTGATTTTTTAAGCCTAACTCAATTCCACAAAATCAATTTGTAAAATGAAGTTTGCAACTCAGTTGTATACTATAAAGTGACATTATCTTTATTCGATATAAAACTTTCAACACAATTAAAAACTAAAATTATATTTAACTTTTATTATTATATTATTATAGTGATACAAAAGATGAACATTGCAGTTAATTGGTGTGCTTTGTAACATATGATAAGAGTAAGAAACTCACCCTCCTTTGTATTGGTAGCAAGTTGGAGAGTGCGTGCATGAATGGTACCCTTATAAAATTGAGTCAAAAAAGTGTGGCTGTAAAATTGACCCTCCAGCTATAAGCAGGTGAAACAAACAGAATGAGTTTTAGTGTAGAAGCGCGGTGGCAGCTATTTCACAACCTATCTTCTTCGTTAAATCAACGTTCTTTCGCATGCACACCAGACACAAACAAACATCGGAAACCAAATGTTGTTACTAATATCTTCAATTCCCAATTAACTTCAAATCAAGCACATGGACACGTTTGTGGACTAGAAAGACCTCCTTTTAATTAGTTTAATTTTGGTGGTTATTATAATTTTAGTGTTGTAATCTTGATTAAGGCACCGTCATCATCACCAAAGATAAACCCTCTTTTTGGAGCAGTGAATTGGAATAGAGTTCATGTGATGCGTTTTCCAAATACGCACCACTGAAACGCATAAGTCCCATGATTTTTTGTTTACCTTTATTCCACAACCTAGGAATTCTTCCTCCAAGGTTTAATCAGAATTGATTGAGGATGAATTAATCAGAATAATAAAATTCTATATTCTGCTGCCAAAATCAGGACTCGGTTCCCCTTTTATATATATATATTCTTTAATTTAATCGATACCTTCTATTAAATTTCCTCCAACAAATATTTGTTTTTTTTTAACGGATTGATAATTCTATTACTAAGTCTAGTTTGAATGAATTCTTTAGAATATAAGTATAATTAATAGTAGGTAGTTATTCAATATTTCAATTTTTTTTTCTTGTTAAACATGTGTTAAATTTTGTAGCAAATCTTAATTATAAACTTTTTATCCAACAAATATATATTCAAATTAAATATAAAAATTACATGCAAATTTGATTTTGAATATAAAAAAATTTGAAACTAAATTAAATCTGACGAATTGATTTGAACATGTTTTGCTATTATCCTGTTCCATTGTAATTAAATATAATTTACTTTATTCAATGTGATATATAATTTTAAACAATTAGTAACTCTTTTTTTTCATTAGAAATAGAACTAAAGTAAAATATTAAGATATAGGAGGTGTTTATACTTAAAGACAAAAAGACAAACAAAGAATAAAGGTGATTTTATTGAAATTTACTAATACTTTATTCGGAATATATATATTAATATATCGTACGGAGAATCTTATATTACAACGAACGAATTCAATCTGATATATATTTTAACATTAGCTACAAAGATCAGTCTTGTACTAAGGCGAACATATTTAAACTAATATATATTTTAATACCATGCACAAAGGTTATTCCCACACTAAGGCGAACAATTTAAATTCCATACATATTTAACACATGGCACAAAGGTCAATCTCTCACTAAGGTAAATAGATTTGATCCAATATATATTTTAACATCTAACATAAAGGTCAAATTTGCCCTAAGGTGAATGAATTTAATTTGATATATATTTTAACGCCTAGAACAAAGGCAAACCCCGCACTAAGGATAATGGATTTTGTGATATATAGATTAAGATGAATGGATTCAATTTGATATATATTTTAACACCTAGCACACAAGTCAACCATGCACTAAGATGAACAAATTTAATCGGATATATATATTTTAACACCAGAGAGACACAAAGGTTAATCATGCACTAAAACAAACCGATTCAGTTTGATATATATTTTAACACTTAACACAAAGATTAACCTCACACTAATGTGAATTGATTGAATCCGATATATATTTTAACCGTTGACACAAAGGTCAATCTCGTACTAAGATGAACGAATTCAATCTGATATTTATTTTAACACTTGACACAAAAGCCAACTGTGCACTAAGACGAACGAATTTAATCAGATATATTTTTTAACACCGGGTGCAAGGGCCAACTTCGGACAAACACAAACGGATTGAATTTGATATATATTTTTTTAAACCTAACACAAAATATGCAAAAGTAGATATACGATATCACATGAAAAATTCATTCATTCATCATTTTATCGTCTCGTTAAAAGCCTATTGAGATAAAAAAAAACTTGAGAGGAGAGGAGTGCAGTTGTACATTATGCATCAGCTGTAAAAGAGAGTAATTGTAAAAGAAACGAATCTTGTCTGCATTCCATGTCCTCAACATTCGCCCGCCATCGAGGATTTTCGGTGGGTTATGGATGGGGCTTGCCTTAACACCAAGTCACCTACCACAAATGACCTCGGAAACAAACTTCTTTAAGTTAAAACTTTCTTAATTTAAGAAAATGACTTATAAATTTGTGAAACAAAATATCATATATTTGAAAAAGTTAGGTTAAATCATTCCAGATGTCTTCATTTTTGTAGCGAAATCTCAAGTAGGTCCGCCCCATTTTTATTTGATTCAATTGAGTCTCTATTTTGAAAAATTCGTTGCAATTTGTTTCTTTCCGTTCATTATATAGTAACGGTGTTAATTATGTACCACGTGTCAGTACGTGATTTTTTTAATTTTTTAATTTTTAATTTTTTTATAATTTAAAAAAAATTGTCACGTGTCAATCTGACACTATGCCATGTGGCAAAGATAGTGTGATGTGGCAGTATCACGTGTCACTATTAGATGTGAAAAGTCTCAATGCAGTCCCTGTGTTTGTTATTTTGTCTCCCAAATTTTTTAAAACTGAATCAATTTCATCCCTGTATCAAATTCAATTTTTATATAAATTTTACAATGGTATTTTTATTATAGTTGATATTTTTAACAAAATTAAGTTTATTTAAATGTATATTTTTGCACTGATATTTATTTAAATTTTTTTTTAAATATTTATATATTTATAATTTATAGATCAATGTTAGAGTTGCTTTAAAAATAAAAAAATTTGAAAATTCAAATATAATTTAAAAAAAAATTCTAACAATTCTAACATTTTGTCTATAAATTAGTGATATATAAATATTTGAAACAATATTTAAATAAAGTTCAATACAAAATATACATTCAAATAAACTTAATTTTGTTAAAAATATCAATTATAATAAAAATACCATTGTAAAATTATATAAAAATTAAATTTGATATAGAGATGAAATTGATTCAATTTTAAAAAAAATTGAAACCAAATTGAGACAAAATAACAAATACAGAGACTACAATGAGATTTTTCACATCCAATCGTGACACGTGGCAGTGACACTACCACATCACATTGTCTCTGGCAATGGCACCGTGTCAGATTGACAGGTGACAATTTTAATTTTTTTTTAAATTATAAAAAAAAATTAAAAAAGTAAAATAAAAAATTCGCGTGCTGACATGTGGTACATAATTAGTACCATTACTGTACAACTAATAGAACTGAACTTATTGCAACGATTTTTTTAAAATAAGAACTCAATTGAACCAAACTATTTGAGATTTCATTAAAAAATAATTTAACCAAAAAGTAATAATTGCTCACTTTGTGAACTAAAATTGCGCCATACCAAATAAACTCCCATATCTCTGAAAAATGGAAGCCACGTCATGAAGAGATCATCTTAGTAATGTTTTGAAACGCACTAGCGTCCTCTGTAATGCTTTACCAACCAAAAAAAAACAAAGCAGAAGGCACTGATAAATTGTATTAGAAAAACATAGGCCTTAAATCAAAATACTATACAGATAATAACATGAAATACCAAATGACACGCAAGAGATTTGTCAAAAATGAAGGCACCACACATCAGAGTTTATGGCAAATAATGTTTTGTGTCTGTTGCTTCACCATAACATAAGCCTCCAAAACTGGAGAAATGAAAAGTAGGGGGACTGGGTGGGAATTTAGAAGAATACGGCAAGTTGATGAAAAGCTTCTCAATTTGTACAAAATTTTGGCATCCACATGATTGTTAAAGACGTAGACAGCACTTCTTCCTTTTTTTTCTTCTTTCCTTTCTCAATTTATACACTGTTTCAATTTTAATATTATTTTAAGTTTGCCTACGCGTCCTACAGTGTTCCCAAACTGCTATAAATAAAGCATTTTCAATGAACTGTTGGAAGTACAAAATATTCATCTCTTCTAACTTCTAAGCATTCAGTTCTAAGTATTCAGTAAGAGAACTAGACATGGCAGAGACCATTCGTTTGGTTGTTGCTGTTTTAGGTACTTCCTCGTTCATTCCTTTTCTTAGAACTTAGGATAATCGAGTCTTCAGGAATTGACTCATTAGTTCTGTTTTTTTTTTTTTTTTTTTTTTATTGCAGGAAATGCAGCCTCAATGTCCGTTTATGCTGCACCATTGTATGTTACATGTATAAGAATGTTTCTGCTTTAATGTTCTACCTTTTAGACAATGCATAAAGTGTTGAACACTTTTTCATGCTTTTCATGTTCAGGGTTACCTTTAAAAGAGTTATAACAAAGAAAAGCACAGAGGAGTTTTCATGCATTCCTTACATCATTGGACTCTTGAACTGTCTCCTTTACACTTGGTACGGTTTGCCTGTTGTGAGCTGCAAGTGGGAAAATTTTCCTTTAGTCACTGTTAATGGGATTGGGATTGTTCTCGAGTTATCCTATGTTCTCATTTATTTCTGGTTTGCTTCAAACAAAGGAAAGGTAAGCCAAGTTACTCTCTTCATGCATCCGAAAAAAATTTTGTTTGCACACTTTGATACTTGTTTTGAATCATATGCAAGATGGTTTCATTGGAATATTAACTTCCTTGCTGAAAAATCAAGTTTTAGCAATTTCTTCCTCATAGAGAAAGATCTTTTCCCAGTGAAATAAAAATAGGGAAAACGTGATTTGAGAAACATAACTGCAGTTTTCAGGTCCATTCGTTGCACGTTTTGAGATGAGTAAATGTTGTTGCAGGTGAAGGTAGCCATGACTGCAATACCAGTTGTGCTTATTTTCTGCATAATTGCTGCAGTCTCAGCTTTTGTATTTCATGATCACCGTCACCGAAAGCTTCTCGTGGGTAGCATTGGCTTAGTTATTTCAGTAACACTGTACGGATCTCCCCTCGTTGTGATGGTGAGTGACTCATCTTTGTTTTCCACTGTTCAAATATTCTGTCATTACTAAGCGTATATTCTTCCTGTAATTGGAGCAGAGAAGGTCTATCACGCAATATAATAATCTCACTAACTAAAAAATTAAAGTAAGTGTTTTTCCTTTTCTGTTTCTATGGTGCCTTATACAATAATTTTATAACTATGCTTCATTTTTTATTGGTGCAGAAAAAAGTTATACAAACAAAGAGTGTTGAATTCATGCCACTAACATTATCCGTGTGCTCATCCATATCTTCTTCACTCTGGCTGATCTATGGACTCCTCATTCGAGATATTTTCGTTGCGGTTTGTGTCAAAATAGTCTCTTGGATATCATAATTTCATAAATTAAAAAACAAAGTGTTACGAATACTGATGTTTGTCTCACAATGACAGGGACCGAATGTGCTTGGATTGCCCTTGTCGATCCTGCAGCTTGTACTTCACTGCATATACCCAAAAAGGAGTGTTGTGGAAGAACCAAGCAAGGAAGACCAGGAAAAGGGTAACTTAGAGAAGGTGGACATGGAAATGGGGAAAGCTGAAACGAACGTCACGAGTCACATGACCCAAAACTCGTGAACAATGTTTTAAAGGGAAAGGTTGTTGAAGATTTCAGAATGTTCTATTCATATTCCTTTCTTTATGTTTATTTCCTTTATTTTAAGAGACAATGGTCCTCTTAACTTTGGATGTATTGTTATTACTTCTTAATAAATGTTTTATTGATCAAGTTTTGCTTTACCTGCTTATGTTTGCGATGCTGTAAATATGGAAAATATGTAAAAACCAGATGCAAAATTTAATGTAACTTTCTAAATTTTGGTCCACATTTCTTTTGTGGCAAGTTCGATTTCCCAGTGAGAACTGTTTAGCAATTTATGAGACATAAGAATAAACAACATCGGACAAACGAGGATCTTTGTTCTTCTAAGGACGGTACTGTTCATGGTCCCGAGACAACAGAAGAACAAGAAATCTAATTAGAGGACGGTACTGTTCATCGGATTTTTATACAGCTGTTGGAACTTGTATTTCTTGAAATGTGGTAACGTTTGGGGCAATCATGATTTGGTTATAATGCGCATAAAGAAGAATAAAATATGGTTAAAAGCAAAGGTGTCTTATGCTGTTAAAAAGATTACTAATGAAAAATGCGTGGCCAACATATTTGCTGATCATTGGCCGAGTTGAAAAAAAAATAAAAATAAAAAAAATAAAGAAAGTTACATAGAAGTTTGAACAGACAACTCAGAAACCATGAGTCACCGAAGGGTCAGCAGCAACATTCTTTCCGTACATGAGCATCGAGCCACGCTATAAGACAGTTGTTTATTCTTTGTCTTTTCTCCCTTTGCCAAAGCAGCAACGATGTGAAAAAAAGAAAAAAAAAAAAAAATATATATATATATATATATATTTTTTTTTTTTTAAAATAACTAAGAAGCATTTATAACATTGGTTAAATTATTCGTAGCAAATTATCAATTTGGTCTCTCAATTTTTTTTATCTCAATTTGGTCCTTATTTTGGGAAATTTGATGCAATCAAATCATTTCCGTTAGTGGTGTAGTAACGGTGTTAAATGGGGTATCACGTGTCAGTTTATGGATTTTTTGAATTTTTATTTTTATTTTTATTTTTTGAATTTTTTTATTTTTTATTTATTTTTTAAAAATTAAAAAAAAAAATCCACGTGTCAAGTTGATATCGTGTCACATGGCAGTGATAGTGTCACGTGTCACTGTTATGCCAGGTGTCATTTTCCTATTCTCAATTTAGTCCCAGTATTTTAATTTTTTGTCTCAATTTAGCAATTTTTGTAAAAATTGTGCAATTTTGTCCCTTTCCAAATTTAAACCAAATTTAATTTCTGTATAAGTGTGCACAAATATTTCTATCAAAATTGATATTTCAAGTAAATATTTTTAACAAGATTAAGTTTATTTTAATTTATATTTTATATTAAACTTTATTTAAAATTGTTTTAAAGTTGTTAATAGAAAATAACGTTAATAATAAAAAAATCATATATTATATTGATATTTTATTACATCATACTTTAATATTGTTTTTTATTTGGATATATATTTTAAATAATTGTATATGTAACATCCCGTTTTTATAGTTGTTATACTATTAAACAAAACATTAAATTTTTAATGATTCAAAAGCGGTTGATAGGAACTGTAACACCCCAGATGGATATTACTAGATAAAGCTTATTTCATAAAATTTTCTTGCGGAAATTCAAACATTATATAAAGTTCCCAAGCGCGGAAAAATTTAAAACTTTTCTCGCGATAATCCAATCATACTACTCCATCTTTATTACATGTCCATAATAGATAAAAACATCATAATGTCTATTACAAAATGCAGGAAAATATAATACAACAGAAAAATCTCCCATCGTCAGCCCCGCTTTGTCGCTAAGCATCAGCGTCCTCACCTGAATTCACATCTGCTCCCACGTAACAAGTCACGTGATCATCGCCAAACACAAACACACAACCAAGAAGGGTAAGCTGAGAAAGAAAAATAATACAAATAATAAAATAATAATAATTGACCCTCATCCAGTCCAACTTAATCAATTTTAGATTATTGACCTTTCTATAACATTATACCCTAATCTCATAACCTATATGAGAAAGATCCATTCACAACCTTGGTCCTTAGAGATTATCATGCTCCCACGAACCTGCCCGCTCGTGGTCCAACTCTACGGACCTCCCCGCCTGTAGTCCAATTCTACGAACCTGCCCACTCGTAGTCCAACACGCGTGAACACCTACTATGAACCTCCCCGCTCATAGTAGCCTCAAGTGTGAGCACGGAACATACGAACCTCCCTGCTCGTATCCTCACACAAGAGTACAACAGATACGGACCTCCCCACCCGCATCAATCACGCATCTCAAATCTCCGTTACGAACCTTCCCGCTCGTAACTAATCCAGCATATCCCTGACCAAGCCATCAAACACATCCATGCAAATCCATCTGCAATGGACCCATGCCCCAGCACTATCGCTTGGCATTGCCTAAGCGAAATGGTACTCCAGACCCCTGACAATAATCCTAAGCCGCCAAACGCCACGCGCTAGTGACCCCTATATTTGTGGCTTATCACCTAGCGGAAGCATATCCGCTGCCAGGCGCCACACCAGTAAAATGAATCTACTGGTTCAGGCACTGTAGAATTGATCCTAACACAATAATCATCACAAGCACACAACAAAACCAATATTTAGCATTCTACCTCATCCTGCATCCATACATAAATTCACAACTTGACTTAAACAAGAGATTAATACACAAAACCACAATTATAACATCCATGTGTTAACGTTAAATAATTAACATAATATAATTATATGTTAGCAATAAAATAATATTATTTAATTAAATTATACATTATCCTAATGTAAAAGAAAATTAACGTGTATAATGTCTGAATTGTAAAATAAATACCTGTTATTCAAACTTCCAACAAGTTATATAATATGATATAATTTTTATCACAATAATATAAAATCAAACCTTTTACCTTTTATATGCATATAATATCAAAACCACCCAAAATTGTGTTTTCTTATTAAAGAATTAATAATATTTATATATTATACCACTCTCCTATGCAAAGGTCCATACATCTGCATCCTGTTAATATTTTTATACGACTACAAGGCTTAACTTTCATACCTATATGTAAAGAAACTACCAAAAACATATCTCATACAAATTTACATACCATATACCTTCAACCATTAATAGCTTTATATTAAAGAAAGGACAACCTGCACTTTAACCA
>Ga0214542_1010367_pt1 | contig 13650 bp, 5 predicted proteins | sample CNSS1metaG_FD_160096 | JGI IMG/M metagenome (GOLD analysis project Ga0214542, IMG submission 160096) | Root nodule microbial communities from cowpea collected in UCLA plant growth center, Los Angeles, California, USA - CNSS1 | ecosystem: Host-associated > Plants > Roots > Nodule | place: USA...
CAAGCTTAAAAATGGAAGAAAAGGGAGAGAAAGAGATACAAGGAGGAAGATGGAGCTGTTCCCACGAGCCCTAGCACTCCTCCAAGCTCTCCAAATGTGTTCTTCGTGCCTCCAAAATACCAAAGATCCGTTTCCCTCGCGAAAACAAAAGAAAAAGGGCAAACTTGACACATAAGCGAAAATCGCCGCCTGGCGGAAGCCTCTCACCGCCAGGCGCAAGCCACCAAACAGTGCTGAAACCTTGCGTGTACCGCCCGGCGATCTCCAGATGCCGCCAAGCGGTGAGCTGCTGGAAAGGCCATTTTTCGCCTAGCTGGCGCCAGGCGCCTGGTACTGGAAGAAGGTGTCGCCTGGCGGTGTCTTTGTGGCGCCAGGCGATTACTGTTTCTTCCCCATTTAGTGTCTTTTTTCCTTCTTCTTGCTACTCATGATCACCCACTTGTTTGGATTTTTGGAACAAAGCTTCCCTTCTACAAAAAGGACACAAAAATGGGGATTAGTGGTATATTTAGATCAATGTAACCCAAAGTGTATTTATTTACAAAAGTAAGGTAAAATTGAGGATTAAGTAGGTTAAAAGCCTTGGAAGAGATGATTTTGCTAATGGAATATAGCTTGGATAATGGTAAAAATTAACATATCAAGAGGCAACTTCTACAACTTTTGACATCATCTTAGAGCACAAGGTAGATTATCTATTTTTCTTATTGGTCTTTTTGTGCTTATTGATGTGGGTAGTACTTCAAATGCTTTATGTTTAGCAGATGAAGAAACTAGAAACTCGCGCTTCAATCATCAAGTTCCTCTAGCCTTTGGTAGCTCATCATCCTTCTATTCTAGGAGGTAAGACAAAGCTTTTACTAATATGCATGATCCTTTCTTTGCTCAGTATTTAATGTCAAAATTTTCATGTTCTAGATTTCTTTTCAGATGTCGGAAGCGTATTGCTGAATTTCATGTGAGCTTCGATGATTTGTACCCAATAGTTTTTTGGTTAACTAAGCAGGAAGATGATAATAGTTCAATTAGGAACCTCAAGATTTGTGGGAAATATGTGCTTCACAGATACTGGTTAGGATCTCAATATTTGTATTACACCTTTTACACATTTCTGTAATTGATGAATATTTTAATTCCTTTTTAAAAGTTGCCATATTACGTTAATTGTAGTTGAATTATTACTGGTTGTTGGATCTCATTATTTATTGCTAAGAAGTATCTGCAGGCAGGCTTCGTAATTTTCAGAAAAGAATGTTTTTTAATGTCAATGAGCGATTCTGTTTGGTATACTTCTCTGTCACATGCTTTGTCCTCATGGCTTTCCTATACAAAGATTTGGCTTGCTTTCCTATACAAAGATTTGGCTTGATAATTATTGTTTTCACCATTTGTTAACCCCTCCTACATGGATAAAGGGTCAAAGTGGAATTTTCGTTAGGAAGATTGGGGTGGGGGAGGATGAGAGCTAGGCAATATCTGGTTGGTTGTGAGTGGCTATTGCAGTGTTGCCACATTCAGTGAAGTTTTCCTTATCTGATTACCTATATATTTTGCATATTACCCTGGCTTTGTAGATTATAGCTACATCTAAATATTAAATGTTTTTTTTAAATATAATTTTAATGGCGGTGGTTATAACTGGCCCTAAATATTAGATTACTTTTTTAAAAAATAATTATAATTTTGCTGGCGGTTATAACCGCTGCTGAATATTATATAATTTTTTTAATTTTGATTTTGCTGGCAATTACAACTGCCGTTAAATATTAGATTTTTTTTTAAATAGTTAGGATTTTACTGGCGGTTATAACTGCCGCTAAATATTAGATGACTTCTTTCTTAAAATTTAGTGACAGTTAAAACTGACTTTAATAATCTTAAGGACGATTATTCTGGCAGTTGTATTAAACCGACGTTAAGAGACTTTTGTGACGCTAAATTCTATGTCGGTTGATTAACCGACGGAAATAAAAATATTGGCGGTTAAAACCGCCACTAAACCACACCGTTAATTGACGTTAAAAATCAAAATTTTAGTAGTGATATTTAACCAAAAACATATGCTAAATTTTGTTTATTTTGTTATTATTTGCTAAATTTTTACTTTGTAAATTTTACTATAATAATTAATTTGGTACATTTATTGCTACTCTAAGTGTAATATCATATCTTTAGGTTACTGATCCTTAAAACTTGTAATAGAAAACAAATCCTTACTACTCAAAGGTAGCTAGATAACACAAATTTAAATGAAAAACAAACAAAATCCAAAAACACATATACTTCTACTATATCTAATTCTACTACATATCTGCTATCTACTATATAAATCAGAAATTTATATAAGTTAAGTACTATGGAAACACTCAAACTACCTCTACTTAAAATTTTGACACATATGCATACTTTTGGCTATTTGGTCATTTTATATCCACTTTATACCCAATTTGCCAAAGTGTCCTTACTACTTTTCTTAATATACAAAAATAGACTCATAAATACCCCTACTACCATTATCTACGAAAATACATTCCCAATATTTACAAAAATGTTACTCATATTATACTATTTTTTATATAAAAAGTTAAGTGTTATGGAAATTTCCAAACTACCTCTAAATTTTTTTACACCTATGCATACTTTTTGGCTATTTGATCATTTTGCATCCAATTACTATCCAATTTACCAAAACGTTCTTAATATTTTTCTAAATATACAAAAATGTCACTTATAAATATTCCTATTACCATTCATTATCTACGAAAATTCATTCCTAATATTTACGAGAATATCAGTCATATTATATTATTATTGTTATTACTATAATTACTAATATTATTAAATAATAATAATTACTTTACAGTTATTAATAATATTATTAAAATTATTATTATTATAATTTTTATTACTTTTACTGCATAGTAATTATTATTATTATTATAATTATAATAGTAATTATCATTGTTTTATTTTATTTATTATAATAATATATTATTGTTATGAATATAATAATAATTATAATTATAATAAATATCATAATTATTATAATTAATATTTTTATTATTATTAATGTTATTCTTTTTATTATAACTAGAGTAAACATCGTTGTTATCGCGTCTGTGTGTACGCATTTTTTTAAATATGCATGATATTATATTAGTAGGTAATAATATTGTAATGTATAGATGTCAAAATGGGTTTCAACCTATGAGTCAACCCTGCTCATCACAGGTTTGAGTCGAGTTTGGTTAAGAAAAATTCAGTTTTTTCAAAAGTGGGTTGAACTCAACCCAACTCACTTAACCCACAAAATAAACGGGTTCGAGTCAGGTTGAGGGTGAGTTGACCCACTTAACCCACCAACATTTTTTTACAATTTTTTTTAATAATTGTTTACTACTCCTAATTATATAGGTTCACGATTTCATATTTTTAAATGCTAGAATGTTGCTCAATAATATTTAAATAGTTTGAATGTTTCATTAATTTGATTGTCAGATACTTTAATATTTAAATATAATTTTTATAATGAATTACTCAAGCAACCGTCTTATAAACAAAATTTTTTAAATTAGCATGACAAAAATGTGTAGATTTTTATTTATATTTTGTTGAATAATGTGACAGAAAATGTGTAATATTAGCCATGTTTTCTTGGACAATATGGACATTTTCTTGGAAACAATTCATCATATATTGGTGGTGAGCATGATGAAAACATTGGTTCTGGATTTTACTTTGATTAACATCTCATGGGTTCTTTCAAAAATCATTTAAATAGAGATGTCAAAATGGGTTTCAACCCGTGAGCCAACCCGACTCACTGCGAGTTTGAGCCGGGTTGGGTTGAGAAAAATTCAAATTTTTCAAAGGTGGGTTGAATTCAACCCTTCTCACTTAACCCAGGGTTAAACATGTTCGAGTCGGGTTGAAGGTGGGTTGACCCACTTAACCCACCAACATTTTTTTACAATTTTTTTTAATAATTATTTACTATTCCTAATTATATAGGTTCACAATTTCATATTTTTTTTAATGCTAGAATGTTGCTCAATAATATTTAAATAGTTTGAATGTTTAATTAATTTGATTGTCGAGTTATATACGTTGATACTTTAATCTTTAACTATAATTTATAATCTTTATAGTAAATTATTCAAGCAATCGTCTTAGATTCCTAATGAAGCTTTTTATCGAATCACATCTTTACTATTGTAATTTTGCATGCTTTTATTTTAGATTGAATTAAAAATGCTTTTCACAATTACTAAAATCAGTAAACAATCACAAGTAGATTAACAAACACAAATCCCTTGGAAAAACGACACTTAGACTATCATTTTACTACTTGAAATGAATTGGTACACTAAATTGTTTACTACTTAAACTCATCTAATGCTAAGACTTGGCCTTTACATTTGCTAAACTACCATCTTACACTAACATGCACAATATTTGAATATTAACAATTAGGCATATGAAAGCATAAGTATATATCACATATTTTAATCTTCAAACCTCATTGATAAATTATTCAATCTTATCATACCTGTTAGACATTTCCTCTTATTCGTCTAACACAACTTCACTTCTAACCAAAGACTTACTCGCCTAGTAGAATGACTTTTTTTGTTATCATCAAAACCTCATTAGTTATCAAGACTTGTTTATTTTAACAATATGGAATTATAACAACATGAAGTTCAGATTTAGATCAAAATAAAGTTTACCATAAGTTCTTGTAGATATAAAGCAAAATAAATCTCCACTTAAAACATAAATGCAGAAAAGCATGTAAGAAAGACAACATTGAAACAATTTTTGTTCAACCACAAAACACAATAATGAACGAACTAAGTAAACTCTAAAGTTTGACCTTTCAACCAACATCAAAATTTCATTTGCCATGAAGTTTCATAAAACACATCAACCAAACAAAAACCTAAACCAAATATTTTTTCACCTTTTAATGAAGAGGTCCCCGCAAACACAAATAGGCATTTGTCTTTGTCTTTGTCAAAGAAAAACCTAAGACTCAAATGTCAACACTAACTTGCATGACCCCATACAAAATTAGAGAACATAATTTGTAAATAGAAAACATGCATATATAGGCATCTTAAAATGCAGAGATATATTGAAAAGTATTGACTATATGGAATCATAGCAACCATAAGTTCAAAATTAGAGAAAAATAAAGTTATGCAGCACAAATACTAACATAGACACTAAACATGTAGTCTTCAAAATGTAAGACGTAAGGAACATAGATTTGTATATAAGATCAATATGAATTATTTAAATTAACAACAACAAAATTATGTATTCAAAATCATTTGTAAATAAGGTTAGTCAAATATGATCATGTAAACATATTGTCACCTAATACAAAAATGTATTTAATTCATCTAACTAAAATTCAGAAAGTGAAAAGAAAATATATAATTTCTTTAAAACATTTCATCTCTTTTATTATCATCATTGGAAAAGGCATTTCAGTCGATATTCATTTAAAGACAAATCAACTTTGAAAGTTTTCACATTATACATTCTCAATAATACATATATAATATAAATATTTGTGATCATATAAGACTTGTTCACAATTTCTATAATCATAAAAAAAGCTTATGCAATAAGTTTATAAGTTTATGATCTTTTGAGAAAACCATTATATTTATCCCTATTAACATTATGTTGTAGTCATGTAAAAATTGTGTCAGAGATAAAAAATGTCTTTTGAATTTGACACTTAACTTAATTGATACATATCTTACGAGTGGCGTACATGTGTCATGTTCGATACATGTCAGACATATGACACACCATTTGAGAGACGTGTTCAAGCTTCATAGAAATATTATTTAACATAAGTACACGTAGATGAGCAAAATGAAGATCCATTTAAAACATAAATGTAGAACATTGAAACAATTTATCTTCAACCACAAAAAATAATAACGAAATAACAAAATCCCTAAAGACTGACATTTTGGCGAACATCAAACCAATTTCTTCGACCATGAATGTTCATAAAACACATCAACCAAACAAAAACCAAAACCAAATATTCTCATTTTTAATGAAGAGGTCCCTACAAACACATATTTACATTGTGTTTGATTGTGCAGAAGGAAAACCTAAGACTTAAATGTCAATACAAAACTTGCATATTAGAAAACAAAATCCAAACCTTGTAAAACCCTCACACATAACAGGTATTTTTTTTTTCAAGATGCTTCAAAGTTTTTCATCAACGTCAATCATGTTGACATGTGAAGCCTGGGTAGTGTGTCTCATGAAGATTTGATATGAAGCCTTGTTGAACTACTTGGAACCATTGCTTTGGAATCATGCCTTCATTGATGAAGTTATGGAGATTTGATGGTATTCATGTTTGACAAGCCTTGAATTCGTGCCCTCCACATGGATCAATCATTAGAAAAGTGTGCTTGATGTTTGTAATTCACATTGTAGACCTTGTAGCATTAATTTGATGTATTTGGTCTTTACTGTGTTTTTTAATCTGTTGAAATATTTTTCAACAGGTTAAAATGTGTCTTTTAATTTGTTGAATGGATTTTCACTAGGTTAAAAGGTTAGCTGCAGTAGTCTTCAATTGTGACTTATTCAATCAATTGATTTATTTTTTAATCGACTGATTTCACTTAAATAAAGTGAAATCAACCAATTGATTTGGAAATCAACATGTTAAATTTCGTAACAGTTTGACTATATGTGCTGTGATTTTTGAAAGAGAGGTAAGTTGACCATTTTTTAGCGCGAAACTGTTCTAGAAACGTTGGAAATCTCTCTCTTTCGTGATCATTCAGATTGCAGCTGTTGAATATTGATCTTGGATCAATTCTTGGAGCTTTTGGCTTGTGTTTGAAGCTTGGAGAAGGTGTTTGTGGTAGGCAGGGTTGTGTTACCACTGATGTTTGATCTTTCTCAAGCTTTGTGTGTGTGCTTGGTGGTTTTCCAGGTCTACAAGAGGTGTCTTGTTGTGTTGTTGTGATTCATGTGTGATTCAAGAGTCTTTGGTGTGTGTTTTGCTTATTTTGAATGTGTAAGAGTGTAAACTTTGTAAATCTTTTGAAATAATGCAAAGTCGGGCTTGGTTGCCTTAACAAACTGGATATAGCTTAGGTTTGAGTGAACCAGTATAAAAATCTTATGCTCCAATCTTTTCTCTAACTCTTCTCTCTTGTATAATCATTTAAAGTTTAAAGAACTTGAATTTAAAAAATATTTTTCATACTCTTGAGTGTTTTGGTGACATCTGCAGCATTGAACATGTTTTCATAATCAATTTAAACCTGTCTTGACTGTTCTTTTTCATTGTTCTTGCTCCAAATCGTAAATCTGTATATTTGTATTTTTCCCAATATTTCCGTCGACTATTTTTCTATTTCAATCGATTGATTATACCATAACATAATTTGTTTAGTAAAATCAATCGACTAACTCTATTTTTTACTGATTGAAAGTATATTGTCCAGTGATTTTTTGCATCCAAACTTGATGATCAATTTGATTCAATTAAAGATAATTTTTAGACTTTAAAGATTGTCTAAAATTTTAATTGTCCAATTCAATCACCCTCTTTTTGCATTTCAACCATTTCAAAACTTACAAATCATACATAGTATATTGACGCCAAAGAAGGAAAATAAAGAATGGGATGAAAAGACATTATAACCGATAAAGAATATGTCCATGAAAAAAAAAAATGGACAACTACATCATTTCCCTTCTTCACGGAACACAAAATCAACAATACAAAAAATAGATAATGGAAAATTGACAAAATAACCTTGAAATGGAACAGGTGTCTACAATGAACATTAAGGGAGGAAAATAACTAAAAATGACAAAAAAAAAACCAAATAAATGAACAATTATCGAGAAAATAAACATGGGTATTTTGAGGATTTTTCTAGTATTTTCTTCTTTTAAATATCGTTGATATGAAGATTTAAAACAAATTTATAACAAATTATTTTTGAAAGATGCAAATTTATTTGATATAATGATTAATTTTTTTATAAACTAGTCAATATTTAACTATTATTTTAGTGGAACAATAATTTTATAACTATAATTTCAAAACCCAACACAATATCCATGTCTTTCAAAATTAACATATAGTTCTATTATACTTACTCAATACTAATTAATCCCCAAAATTTAACAAAAACACCAGGTTTAAATATGGGGGTGGAGTTCTTATAAAAAGATGTGTATGGGAGATTTTTGAGAAAAGAAAATTTTGATTGATGATTCTTCTTTGCGAACTTCGCGGACACTAGGGTTAGGTTCCTTTTTTCTTTCATTTCTATAATGTTCCTATAATTTTATTCATAAATTAAACATAAACATGTTAATTATTAAAGTAAACATCTAGAAAATAATAATTCCTCTTTATTTATCACAAACTTATATTTTATTTCTCTTTTGTGAGATTTTTTGAATTATTTTTCAATAATATGTTAAACATCGGATATCTGAGATACGTCAACTTTTTTAAAATTTATCAATAATTTATTATTAACTGAAAATTTATTAAAAAAATAAAATAAAATAATACAAAATATATAGGACTACATCAAATTTATAATAAAATTTATATTTAACGAAACATAGACACTTAATATGAAAATTTTAAATAAATACAAACTTAATATGAAAAATCTAAATAAATACAGAATTAATATGAAAAATCTAAATAAATACATATAAATAAAATATTAAATCATTTATATTATTTATATTGTTATGTTAATGAAAGTTAAATTATTTCACAACCTTGCAAACTTTCTCTCATGCCTAAATGGTTCATATATATTTTTTTAACTAAGTCTTATTTCTTTCAAAGTTCTTCTTCTTCTTCTTATGATTCATGAACAGAGACAAGCTTTAAGAAATTAAAGTATAAAGCTCAAGTTAATTAAAAAGAAAAGAAAAAAGAAGAAGAAGAGTGGGACAAAGAAGAGAAGAATATTGAGGTAAGAAAACAGTAAAATGTAATTTGTGGTGTAAGCCTGTAAGGTTCCTTCTCCCATGCTGTGCCACTGTTGCTTTGCATGCGGTCATCGTGTTGTCGAAGCTGGATTGGATTATAAGCTCGTTTTTGTCTCCCTCTAAACTCTAACTATGCACCTATAATATTCATCCATCACTTAATTTTACATTTTTATCACAACAACTATTCATTTTATAGATAAACAAATTATAAAAAATTAAACCCACATTAATCACATGTTTCGATCAATTTTTATACAAAAAAAAAAAAACACTACCAAAGACATAAGATAAAATGAGCTTTACACATTAAAAATAAACATTTTCTTTGGTAATTTCTGAACATGAATTTGATCTGATCTATTTTTGTATTTGTTTTTTTCTTTTAATGTAGTAATTGATGTGATAACAGATTATAGAGTTTCAGTTTAGTTAAGATATCAAAAAGTAAAAAAAAAAAAGGTTTTTATAAATTAACCTTGGAAATAAATTCATTTTAATTTTTTTCCTGTTTTTTCTCTTAACATTTTTACAAAAAAAAAAAATTTGCTATTTAGTAAACAGTTTTGTATTCCACGTTAAAATAAGTTTATAAAATTTTATGTTGTTAAACTGTACAAATGAATTTGCTAATCATATGCTGTTTTCGTAAATTGAAATTAATTTCCTGTAAAGAATTTCAAATGGATTTATTGTTTAAGAACTTTTTCCTTTTAGTCAGCACCCTAAGAAAAGAATCATTTTAAAAAAGGTTTTGAAAATACAAATATTCGTTTATGATTATATTTAGAATATAAAAATTAAGCATTATTTTTACTCACATATAAAAGGAATTTTTTTACATATATTATATTAAAAATATAGAATTTATTATCTTTTTTATAAACTATACAATTAATTATTTCAAAAAGTATTTGTCTATCCTTATCATTATTTCACAATTACCTGGTTAATTAATTATTTAAAGTTGCGCATAAGTTGATATTAAAATATTCTTAGCAACTTTTTAAAATCTTATTAGAAAGTAATTGATTGATACAATTTTTTTAAGCACGTGTAAGAGAAGGTAGGGGACCAGAAAAAGATCTTTATGTATGAAGAATATGAAACAACGTATATGTATACATATCATAACTACACTAAAATAAATTCATATAGTAATACCGAGACATCGTACCTTAGTGAATTTTGAAAAATTAATATGACATATTTTCACGTTAAATTATATATTAAATTAATATTTTAATCATTCTTTACTTTTTTAATTTAATATATATATATATATATATATATATATTAAAATGATATGTAAAATGTCTTAAATTTTTTAAGAGTGTAAAAGTATTTTGATATGATTAGTGATAAAATATGGGTGAAATTAATAGTACTTTATTAGAAAAACATACTTTTGACAAAAACATCTTATAATAAAAAAGAAGACATGTATAATGTTTGAAAACATTGAAAGTATTAAAATGATAAAGTAGAATTTTGAATACATAATATTGTATCTAAGAATGTAAGCATATAATTGATAGAGGAAATAAAAGATTCATTCTCTGAGAAAACAGAAGTGATTTGACAATTTGCTAAAGGTAGGATGTACGAGCATGCATTATTACGCATAGTGCTGTTTCTGACTCCAACCACTACCCAATCAACAACCGATTCAATGGACCCCTACGATACCAACCAACAAATAACCATGCTCAAATATAAACAAAAATTAATTATATTTCTAAAACTATAAATATATATATATATATATATTTATTCATCTTAATTATAAGTTTATAAAACCATAAAACTCAAAGAAAAATAACAATTTCCCATGCTTTTAAGAATACTACGTAATGTAATAATTATTATTTTTGGATTGCGAAGTTCACTTTTTTTTTTTAAATAGTTGAAGAACCAGATTAGTTTATTATAATTTACTAGACATGTATTTTTATAATTCTTCATGTTTGGTATTATAAATTGTGAAATTACTCCTGCTAGATTAATGTAATCATCAAACTAAACTTTTAGATAGTTTTAGGTGAACATAATATATTTCTTAATCAAGAAAGACCAATTTTTAGATGTATTTATTTGAAAAAAATATGATATTTTCATAATAAAAAGTATTTTCCTATACACACAAATATGGAGAGAGAAAAAATTAAAAGATATTATAGACAACTAGAGTGTATGTTTTTATCTTTAGTTGTGTGTTTTGTTCTAATGATAATAATAATTGTAGATTTTCATATATATTATCATTGTAACTAGGACTTTTAGTTCCACAATTCTCAAAATATCTTCATGAGAATGTGTTCTACGATTATCCAACAAATATTACTTTTGACAAATTCGATGTGTTTCTAATTCAACCAAGGTAGTGATAATACCTATTAGACAACAAACTCTTGGTTATGATATATCTTCAAATTATTTTATTTTTCTCCTTTATCTCTTTTTTGAGATAAACATTTATAATATATATGGGAGAGAATGAAATCTAGGTTTCTTTTATTTTGAGTGGAAATAGAAGGAAGGGTAGAAGGGAATGACCTATTTGGGTTTTAAGTTAAATATTATCTCAATGTTAGAGTTAAATATGTTTATAGTTATTTAATTTTGACATAAAATTTGAATTTGTTTATATTCGAAACTTTCATACATCTTTTGAAATATGTATAATGATTTTAATCTAATTACGTTAAAAAAAATTAACATGTAACATTTAAATTGTTTACACCACTTGAAATGTTTTCACTTCAATGTTAGATGAAAATACACTTTGATATATGTAAAGAGTTTAATGTAATTGAGTTAAAAGAATTATATTCATTAACTCTTAAAGTTTAAAGACCAAAATTTATTAAATTTTCGACAAACATGAATTCTAATTTTGTGTTGAGGTTCAAGGACAAAAAAATATTTAATCTTTTAATGTTATGTAATAATTTTTTATAATATAAAATAAATTAAAATAGCTTTTTTATTTAGCATATTGCAATAAAATAAAGTTTATTTCTTTTATTAAATTAATTTTCTTATGTTTATAAGTTTTTTACAAACTGGACTTCATTGTCTTATCTTCATGTAGATATTTTTCTCCACATTTTCCTCTCCAAGTCATCTCAATTTTTATTTATTTATTTAGTTAGCATTTTATTCATCGTCCAAACAAAATTTTAATTTTATAAAAACCCCAATTCAAGAAGATAATATTTTTAATAAAATTTGATGTGGGTATTAGATTCCTCTTAAAATTTTGTTGTGAAGAGTAATGGGTGTCCCAAATTTTTTCTGCAACTCCTGTACTTACACGTGTAGTGAAAAGAAATAACTGAAAATGATTTGGTCATAGCCGTATAAATTCCTTTTGACACTTGTCGAACACTCGATACTCTTGACATCGGCATTCACCACCCAAAGAATTTTCTGTGCTTTGTAACCCTAAATTATCTGTAACATCTACATTACGAGTGTCCTACTCATATTTGGAGTATATTTCGATTATAGATAATTATTTTATTCCTTAGTTTAATAATCTAATACTTATTAATTTAATAGAATAAATAATGTAAATAGATATTTTCTATTATTTAATGTTATTTCTGCAAATCCAAAAATTTATTGATTCATTTTAAATTTACACTTCCTTAAATGTATTGGAAAATTTTTGACATGTTTTTCTATTTCATCGATAGTTTCATTAATTTAAGACAATTTAAATATTTCTCAATAATAAAACTATAAAAAAATCTAACTCCAAAACAGATAATATCTCTGATAAAGAATGATAATGTCACTCAACAAACTTTGAAAACTCTATAAATAAGAATATTAATTAGTTTATTAAGTTTTATGATAGTTATCTCTAAAACTGAACAATAATTTTATTGATTACTTTTTTTTAATGTTTTTTATATTAAGAACGCATTCTAATTAAACTTTTCCATTGTTAAAAAATATCAAATACATTGTTTAAAGTATTTCTATTTCTTTTCTGGAAAATCAAAAATTAAATTTGTTTCTTTATCACGTGCCTTCTATGAATCTATATACTTGAAAATATAATTTATTTTTCAAAATTATTTTTATTAATAATTAAAAATTTTATTCAATATTGTTAATAAAATATTTACTTATTATTTACTAAATAACGAATATTACTGAAATTGATCAAATAATATTATTAGGGTCATACAACACATCTGAAATATTACCTTTTTCGGAAATTGTAATTCTTATAACAATTTCATCCTTAAGAAATATCTCAATAAATATTAAAAAAATGTATTTAAATTATTTTAAACTATTAAATATATAAATATATATATTTTTATTACCAACAATTTTATTTGATATGGAACTTTTAATAAAGATTGTAAGGCCCATTTAAAATATGTTAACTTTTCTGCCCTAAAGTTAGTGGGCCTAAGGCCGGCCCAACGTATAAAGTCACTAAGTCTGCCCTAATTTCACAATTTACTCTCACACTTGCTGAAATCAGCAGCCGTCGCCCTTCCGCACTAGAGCTCTGCTAGGGTTTGTTCTTGTCTCGAACCAGTTCGTCCCGACTAACGATTCCTGCTCCACGTAAGTAACTCTAACCCTATTGTACTTACCTCC
>Ga0214542_1010372_pt1 | contig 13645 bp, 6 predicted proteins | sample CNSS1metaG_FD_160096 | JGI IMG/M metagenome (GOLD analysis project Ga0214542, IMG submission 160096) | Root nodule microbial communities from cowpea collected in UCLA plant growth center, Los Angeles, California, USA - CNSS1 | ecosystem: Host-associated > Plants > Roots > Nodule | place: USA...
GATTTATATAAAAATAAATAATAAAAAAAAAAATGAAATATATATATATATATATATATATATATATATATATATATATATATATATATATATATATATATATATAGCAACCCGCTTGAAGGTGAAAAGTTTGAAAACAACCCGCTTGAAAGTAGAAGGCATATAGCAAGCATGGAACTAAAATGATCATTGGCAGCCAAACAAATTGAAGCAAAAATATGAGTATATTTATTTTTTATCAGAAGTCAGGCTTATCCCTTTTCAGTGAAGGTCTAGTCACTGTTGGAAGGAGTTCTCTGATTTCCTTAGCATGACTATCCATACCATTAAAAGAATAAGCTTTAATCATGGTTCTATAAGTAATGATATCAGGTTTACAACCACTCTGTTCCATCATCTCAGGCACCCCTTTCATCTCAGCCAAACACCCTAACCTCCCATAAGCATCCACCAAGCAATTAAAGAATACAGTGTCCAGTAATACATCTGAATTCTCAACAAAACGCAGGACACCACCAATTTTTTCAGGCTTACCTGCATGTGCATAAGCCCTCACAAGTGAGCATAGTGTAACACAACTAGGTTTTATTCTCTCTGAACGCATTAGTCTAAACAAGTACTCCATCTGTTTGAGATCCCCAGCCTTCCCAAAAGCATCAATCATAATATTGAAGGTCACAATTGTCCAAGAGTAATGGTATCTCTGCATGTATTCCATCACAGCACTCATTTTCTTGTATTCCTCAGCCTTGCCATAGGAATCCAACAGAATGTTGAAGGTCTGAACATTAGGTTGGATTCCAGCAGTTTGGAACTTCTCATAACACTTCTCCATTGTTTCAATTTGTCCAATGTTGCCAAATGCCCTTAGTGTTGAATTCATGGTCCATGCATCAGGTTGGCAATCCCGGTCAGCAAGCATTTCCACAAGTATAGACTCCATTTCTGAAAACCTTTCAGAAAAAAAGATAATTATATTACAGATATGCAAATATGATACTAAATCATGCTGCAGCTGGTTGCTGAAAGAATAACAAACTTAACAACTATATAAAAATGAAATAACTTGTATAACTCAATTTTACTTGGAATGGAGGAGGCAGGGGGGATTCAGGAATGCATGATGGTGCATCAGTGCCCAACATAAATACACCGTGAGAGAGCTCAGTTATGGCAATCATAGAGGCTAAGTGTACCAATACATTGACTACTTTTTCACCTCAAAAAAGTTTGAATCTCCGCTCTCTCAAATGCTTTTATTGTACCTAAATTCTAGAGTATGAGGTAAAAGTAGGGTAGTCAATTTAATAAATTTTCCAATTTCTGTTAGCAACCAGATTGTGGATGTATTACTTTCAGAAGGTATAGAGAGACAGGTAAAAGCTTACTTTCTTGCCTTCCCATAAGCATCAATAAGAGTATTGTAGGTAACCGTGTTGGGTTTGATTCCATGATTGGCCATGTCAGATAAAAGACTCTGAACTTTGTCAAAGGCAAAAACCTGTAAGCAAGATTTTATGAGGATAGAATAAGTCTGTACATCTGGCTGACAACCAGATGTATTCTTCATTTCGTCAAGAAGAGTGAAAGCTTTGTCCAAGAGACCACTCCTACTGTAGGCAGACAACAATGCAGTGTATGATTCACAGTCCAAAACACAACCCTCATCAACCATGGCTAGAAAGAGCTTATGAGCTTTCTCAGGTTGCCTACATTTTCCAAGCATGACTATTAACTTGATGTATATACCAGTGTTAGGTCTGTACCAGATCTGTTCACGCAGTAGTTCAAAAACCTGAAACCACGAGAGTATGCTTTAATATTATTACGAAGTCTTCCTATAGAAAGATAGTTCCACCAGAGCGTTTATGATAGAGTAAGTGCAAAAACATTTCAACCATAGTTTTAAATTCACGTTCCTAAATATGAAAACATACAAATTAACTTTTCACAGCAATCCAGTAAGATTTCCTCCATCAATTTAACTCTTCCTTATGCTGCCACATTTTTCAACTTATCTTCTAGATCCCAATGCAAATATGCTCCCCTGTATCTTTACTTTCTCCCTTCAACATTTCATATTTCCTGAACATGACCCAAATAAGTATTGACACTTACTTGCTTCCCTATATACTAGCATACACACAGGCACAATGTATATGCATTTTTTAAATATGAATGATAATATATTAATAGGTGATAATAGTGTAATGTTATTAAATTAATATGTAAAATAAATTTATATTTATTAAGAATGAAGTGAAATGTTAAAAATAAAGTGAAATAAATAGATAAATTAATTGTTGATGAATGAAAAAAAAGAAAAAAAGAAAAACAGTTATATAGAAAATAGGTAAAAATAACCGTTAATTTTAAAAAAATTTAATAAATAATTATATTGTAAAGAGTAGAATTGGTATTATGAAATGTGGACACAAAAGAGAGAATCATCTTTATATATTGTTATAGATATAAATACAGGAATAAAATAAAATATATAAAAGGAGGCAGAGAGGGGGGGACACCAACCTACTAACATACTCTTCAGCTAGCTGATAAATAAATGACATAAGGGTGAGAGGAAACATATAGCAGGATATAAACTTGTTAGGACTATGCCAATGAACACATTTACCATGTTCTACTACACAAATGAAAATAATCCCAATCCTTTGTTTTTTGCATCTCTACATTAAGTTACTCGATTAATAAATGAGCTTTTTCAAGAAATATGCTTAACTCCCTTTACATCTAGCCAATGTACTACTTGTCCAAAAAAGCTGATCAATATTCAATTAAACCAAAAATTAATATGACCAAAGCTTTCTGTATGGGTATTTTTATCTACAGAGATCTTAAACAAAAGATAAACACTCCATGTGTTTGTAGGTATTTTTTCCTGACCCAGTATTTTTACAGGAATTTGATAGGCCAGCTGCATTTGATGTATGGCCAATTCTAATTTAGCAGAGAAACAAGGGAAGCAGAGACAGAAATATTGGGAATTAGAATGCACAGGAAAAGCCCGCTACAGTTCGGTCTAACAGAATTCACAGGAGGCAGTAGAAGATTAGAGAAAGGAGCGAGGTAACCATGGGGAATGGGGAAATTATGTAGGGAGCTAGATGGACCATTAAATCTATGATGGAAACTCACGAAGGATTAGTCCTTGGGAGTAGAGCACATTGAATTTGTGACTGAAACTCATCAGGGTTTAGTCCTATGGGAAGAGTAGCACTCTGTGCCCTTCTCCTTATTTTCCCCATGTTCATCTGCTATTTTTTGTTCTTTCAATTGCTGTATTTAGAGCATAATTATATATTTTTTCCTACATTTACGTTGTTAGGGAAACGGATATATTGTTTCATCCATCAAAGTTACACTTTCTTATGAATCAGTCTCACTTGTTTTCCTCTTCACATCCATTTATTGAACTACTTACTTAAATGTTAACCAAAATTTAATTGTAATTAAACCAAAGATTATCATAATCAAAATTTCTCATCCTTCTCATCCTTTTCTTTTATATTCTAATTTTCCCTTCCCATGTTTTTATGGAAAAGTTGAGTAATTACAATCTCAAACAACTGAGCAAACACCAAATTCCAAACTCATTTCCACGGCCACAAAAATAACCCATTTAGTTTGAATTTGAACAGAAGCGTAGTCAACTCCAAAACTTACAAGCATGGAGTCCTGCGGTAACAGAAAAATCCGAGACTAACGATTCATAGTAAGAATACTTGCCTAAACTCTATTTGCATTCTCTAGCCCAAAATGCTGTAGAATCAATTGCCACATGATGAAAACTCAATTTCCATCCCTCACAAATCATTCAGAGTCTCATACATATCAGTTTCCTTCCCTGCTTTCCATCTTCAAATCTTTGCACTATAACTTCCATCCCAATAAAATCTCTGAAAAAATTACACACCCATCTATCTGTTTCACCTTAAAATTCAACAACGCTATGTTAAATTAAGCCCAACTCTCATTTCATTTTTAGCAAATATAATCACATAGTGTAAAATATAAAAAAAATGGGCCTGTGTTCTCTTCCCTAAGTCGTCAATCCAACACTAAGTCTTCGTTTATTTACTGTTTTCGAATACAAGTTCTCTATTTTCTAAAATTTGGTTTGTTTTATAAACAAATTAGAAAGTGTTTGCTTCTAAATACATTTCTGTTTTCTAAAAGTTTGTCAACACTTGAACATAGCACAAATGATGGAAAGCTTAGAACACTGGAGAAAGGGTTGAGGAGGGAAGCTGGGAGTGGGGAGAACATGATGGATGGAGCTAGTCAAGAGGGGCATAACGAATATGTTATTATTAAAATGCAACTTATCACCTACATATTATCATTCAAATATAAATTAATTATTATACGCAGAGACTAAATTTTACTTTAAGTTTAAAGATAACATTAAAAAATGGATAAGTGACCCATTTAAGTGAGGCACTATCAATTTAGTCTTTTGAATAAAAAAAAATCCAATTTATTCCTTAAATATTTAAAAAAAATTCAAATTGATCTCTCATATTATAGCTTAATAACCAAATAGTCCCTGATTTACTATCAAATTGACCCTGAAAAATATTTTTTCACGACAAAGAAAAGTTAACCATAGGACTTACTTACAGGACTCTTTTTACATATTAAGGGATTAAAATAAATGTTTAAGGACTCTTTTACAGGGATTAAAAAAATGTTTAGCTCTTTGAAGGATTAAATTACCATAGTCTCACACCATCTACGGACCAAATTGTTCATTTACCCTTAAAAATCTATTTGAAACAGGTGGAGTGTTAAAGAGAAGAGTTATTTGAAATATTGTTTTAGTTCATAAAACTTGAGGGCTAACATGAAACAGAAAAAGGACCAATTTTTTTTTTTTGATCGGACCATTTATCACAATTTAGAAGACAATTTGAGTATTCACCCAAATTCAACCTCAATGTCATTCACATTCCAAGCTAATAGACGACATAGAACAACCCAACAAAACCCACATAGAAGAGAGAAGCAAAGAAAGTTGATAAACCTTGAGAGCGGATTCCCAGCGCAGAGCTGCGACTCTTTCGTGGAGTGCTTCAAGGACAGTTCTGGGAAGAAGCTTCTTGGAGTTGATGGGACCCTTCTTCTTTCTGCCACTCTTATCAATCACGGCCTTTGTGGCCTCTCTCCACAGAATCACCGATACCGCTTTCTGCGACGCTATCTTTCCGTCCCTCAATTCCTTCCGCTCCTTCGCTTCCCGCTTCTTCAGCTCCTCCAACTCCCTCGCTATTCGCCGAGTACGCTCGTCCACCACCGTCAGCGCCGTCGAGGAGGGAGATGAAGAGGGTTCCGGGTCGGGTCGGGACGACACCTGGACCCTTGTTGAGGCGGTTCGACGGGCGGAGATTGGTGGAGGGAAAAGAGGGACGCCGGGCGTGGTGGTGGAGAGTGATGCTGCTGCTGCCATTGGGTTTTGGTTGGTCTCAAGCCTCCATTAAGACCAGAAATATCCGTTTGATGAAATTTTGTTTTTTAGATATATACAAGTGAATATTCACTTTTAGTGATAAAATAAAAAATTATTAATAATTGAATTCAAAAAATATTTATAAAAACATAAAAAGTAAAATAATAAAATAAAATATATTGATATAAGATAAAATTAGTAAAAAGTAATGTATACTAAAATAATTGTTACAAAACGAATATAATGATAAATTAATTTTTTTTTAAGTTTCAAAAATAAAATAGATAAATAAAAATAAAATTGTGTGATTAAAAACTCAATTCCATGAATATATATATATATATATATATATATATATATATAAAAATAAATAGAGAAATATATTTTTTGTGAATTTCTTTATTTTAGTTTTATTTTTAATTATTATTTTATAAATAATTTAGTTTTAACTGATGTTCTAAATACTTCTTTTGTAGTTATTTTTAAAACTTTTTTTTGTGTACATATTTTTATTTTTCTAATTTTACATTTAATAACTATTTTAAAAATTAATTATCTATTTTTTATTGATCTTAATTCAAATTTATATAAAAATTTAAAAATGGGAACACACGTGCGCGACATCTATTGTGTTTTTGCTAGTAAATATAAATGTTCTTCAATTCGTTTAAACAAGCATTCCCTCTAACAATTTTTTTATCTTTTCTTTTCTTTATATTATTTTTTATTCTTGTTTTTATTTCATTTTTATATATAAACTATGATGCAATGATAATTTAATTTGTATCATGTATCCATATCCGACACGTATTTATATTGTATATTTTAGTATCACAAGAAAACTCTTAAATAATGACCAATTTTAGTGAGGAAAAATATATTTAGAGACTAATTTTCTAATTAAAGACACATTTTTTTAATCAAAATCTTGGTAGCTAATGTTAGTGACCAATTAAGAAACCAATTCATAATAAAAACTATTTTAATTACCAATTTAGAAACCAATTATAATTTTTAGAAACTATTTTATACCAATAATTTTTAGTTTATAAATTGATATCTAAATTGTTTTGGCCACTAAAATTAGTCAAGTGTTGTATAATCTCATACATAAGGTACAAATCCTTTCTAAATGCCAATAATAAGAATGATTAAGTGGTGACAACATTTTGGTTATACAAAATATTGATCAAAATTTAACAAGTTAACTAAACTTAATGCAATATAGCTAACTGATGAACCATTATTTTCCCCTATTTTGTCAGCTTTTTGTACCAATCTTAATTGTTGATTCGTGCTTAATTGTCTTTTGTTAGTACATATTATCTTTTAATTGTCTTTTGTTTATTAATTGTTTTCAAATTTTGTTATCAAGCAATTTTGAACCTGGACATTAATTTTAGGCTGAAGAAAGGAGTGCCACGTAGTGTCATATTAGCTACCATTACGATTAGTTCTATTTTTCTTTTGTTGTATTTATTGGGCCAAAATGAGCCCAAAACCAAGGGTAGCTTAGGGTTTGTAGTGGGTCTTATGTGACCATGTGACAGAGCTCCATACTTTAGATTCTCATGTTTTTAAAACACAGTTTCCATTCCGTTTCCACGTTCTGAACAACACCTACTTAGTGGTTTCACGTTCTGCATTTGGACAACAACCCAACTTAGGGTTTTCGTTTTTTCTACCCAGTTCATTTTTTTAAGCTATTCTACATCATTGGTTCACTTCTTCCTTTTAATTTTATGATGCATTTTCGTTTTTCATTGAGCTGTAACTCCATATCTATGGAGAACTAAACTCTTTGTATTGATTTCCTGAAGAGAATGCATTTTGAAGTTTTGTTTTGTTAGGTTAATGGTTAGTTTATGTTTGCTCTTCATCTTAATCTATGTTTAATGAATGAAACTAATCTATGTATGCTTAATATACAGTTTGGATATTTGTGTTAACTCAACTTTTTCATGCTTAATGATTGTAGTTTGTGTTATTCACACGGTTTCAAATTTATGGATGTGTACATTACTTAATTGCATGATGAAACTTGTTTTAAACTCTTCTTAGTTGAGAGTAAAACAGGACCCTAATTTTGTAACCTATGATTAGTGAAATTGCATTTGTATGAGGGAGTCAATACATTTTATACCGTTTATTTGTCATTATTAAACTAATTGTGTTTTGAATATGCCAAAGCCTCTTGACTTGTGTTGGATTGAAACCTTTGATTGAAAATAGTGGCCAATGGGAAACGACCTAAGAAGAACTCCTCATACTAGATTTTAACCTGTATATTTGGTTGGGTACAGTTTATTTGGTTATGTACAATACCGATTACTAACTCTGTCGAATCTCACAAGGACACAATTGTAGGAATGTATTCATTACTCAACATCACTCTCTTCTAAAAAATATAGTAAAGAAAATGGACATATTTGACAATCACTTAATAATTATAAAACAAAAGAGTGATAAAATAAATTGAAACAAAATAATAAAATTTAAATGACTAGAATTTTTTTATCTATTTATTTTTAATAATTATAAAACAAAAGAGTGATAAATAAATTGAAACAAAAATAATGAAAATTTAAATAACTATACTTTTTTATTTATAATGATTATGAAACAAAATAGTGATAAAATAAATTAAAAAAAATAATGAAAATTCAAACAACTAAAATTTACTAAAATAGCAAAGAAAACTCGAGAGCTTTAAACAATTTGAAATGAAAATACATCAATTTATAATTATGATTATGACAAATTGAAAGGACCCACAAAAGTGATTAAAGATGCTAAGTTCTAAAATGTTAAATTAAATTTAAATCAATAACCATGAATGGATGATGAAGCCTATGACTATTTGAATAAATGCCTAAAACTAATAGCTAAAATTGAATGCACACAATATCAATTAAATTAAAATGCTGAAATATATATATAAACTTAAATTAAGTTAAAAATTTGTCGGAATCCAATGATGAGGAAAATTGAATGCAACCTGAACTAAGAAATCATAAGTTGAGAATGCTAAGGGCGAAAAGGGAATGTAATACTTAAATAAATAAAAACAATAAATTATTTGGATGCCCATTTTATAATGATTGTATTGTATTAAATGTGGTGGTGAGTGGCGTGGGTATAAAAGTGGTGTGTGAATAAATATAATAAAATAAAAGTGTGGATGGAATTGTGAAAAAAAAATAAAAATGAAGTAACTCGAGTATTGGAATCACATAGAATGGTCGAACAAGTAGTTAAAAGAAATTAGACCGAAAATCCCAAATAAATAAAGAAACTTGAATAAATATAAAACTAGATATTAAATAGAAAAAATGCAAATTATATTAATAAGAGAACTAATCGGAAAAAGTGACCGTGATTCTTTGTTATTTGACCCAAACTAACAATATATCGAAGAAAAGAAGGGAGAAAGAAGAGAGGTTTTGCCCTTTTATCCACACACTATGCTTTGCTCCCAAGTCTCACATTTACAGGAGACTCACCAACAACACTGTTAGATAAATAGATATAAGAATTAATTACAATGAAATAAAACTGATTGGAGCAATTAATCTTTTTCCCAATTTTAGTGATACACAGATTGTATTGCATTTAGTTCTTGAAATTCTATTGATCTTTAATTTAGTTAAATTGGCTTGCAGTAATTAGTTTTACTAATTAACAATCTTCATTTGTAATGTTTAGAAAATGGTTTGACGAAATGAAATAACACATTGGCCCTTGGAGCATCCTCTGATGAATTGGGAATGGATGAAGTTGGGCCCGCGTTTGAGAATTGTCATGCATTTGATGGCATAAGAAAAAGAGAAATATGCCATCTGTATGTATGAATGTATACATCGATGCTAAAATTATGCAAATTGGGACAAATTTAGTAAAATTGAAGTATCTTCGTTGGCGGAACTACTGAATGACATCCAAAATTTTTGAATTTTTTTTTATATATTTATTTATTTTTTAAAATTATATTTATATTAAGTTTATATTATGAAAAATTATAATAAAAGATAAAATAAAAAATTTAATAGAGATATTGATTTATAAAAGAGATTAGAGTTTTTTTTTAGTTATAAGAACTTTTCATAATATAAATTATCATGAAAGTGTGTGAGGAGAAATAAATACAAAAAGATAGATTAAAAAATAGAGGTTGGGGAACACATAGATTGAGATTGAAGTATACATCGTCGGATGCTCTCTCACATATCAAGGTTAGTATCTTATTATGACTTATAAATGTTAAATTTATGATTCTTTTTAGGATGTTTCTCCAAAATTAAGTTTATTCCAAATGAATATAAACTCTAATTTTGATTTTAGGGATTTTTTTTTATGAAATTTGTATGAACCTTAATTATAATTTTTCCCAAATTATTATAACCCTTAATTATGAAATTTAGGGATTTTATGTTTTCTGCTACCTAGGATAAATTTTTTTAAAGTTTTGAATTTATATAGTGTTGCTTATTTAATTAAAGTTGTATGAGTTTTGTTATGTTTTGCATTGTGATAAGTGAATATAAATTTTATCTTTTTTCTAAACAGGTGAGAGGTGATAAATTTATATTAGAAAGATTATGATAAAGAGTAAAATAATTGATTCTTTTTTGGAAAGATGAAGGTTTGTGATAAAGATGAAAACAAAGAGGATCTACATTAACTAAACTTAAGAAATTTCATGAGAACCCAACATTCAAGACAATGAAAAATAGATTTTTAAAGTTTCTAGAGTTACATATAATGAATTTAAAAATTCATTATAACAGACGATCCAGAAAAAAAGTCCTCAAATTTGACAATACCCACCAAATCAAATTGAAGAGATACGAAAGGCTTATCAAAATGGTATTTATGGTTTGATATCATGATATAATAATGAATGATAGTCATATTTTTTTGAATTTTACTATTATGTGTACTTGTTTTAAGTCGAGGAGATGAAGAGAAAAAATGAATTTTTTTTCTAACTAAAAAAAATTATATGTAACAAATTTAATTTGGCGCTCCTAAATTTTTTGTCCAAGTTCCGCCACTGAGTATGCTATGTTTTTATTAAAACATGTTAAATGCCTGGTTTATTAGGTGAACAATTAGCTTAAAATATGCCCTTAAATCATTAAATAAAGAGTCAAATGAGATACATCGTCTTAACCAATAGTAGCGAAAAAAGAGCAACTTACATTACAACATTAATGTCTAACCTAAAAGAACACAACATAAAAATGTGTAGTTGTATTTTTGCAATTAAAAACAACTTTTTAGGTAGGATGTCCTAGGGTTCGATGTAAATTTAAAAATATACGTCGCATGACGCCATAATCTAATATTAATTTTGAAATGAGTTAACTATATTTTTGGTCCCTGAATCTTGATGTGAAATTAAAATTTGTCATTGTCTTAAATTTTGATACATTTAAGTCTCCAAACTTTAATAGTACATGGATATAGTCCTTTTTAATACAATTATGTTAAACATTTTGACATGTCAAACACATTTTTCAATATACATTGAAGCAAGAATGTGTCAAATGGGTAAACAACTCAAATGCTATTATAAAACGTGTTTGACATGTAAGAAAATTTAACATAAATTAGTTAAAAGGATTATATCCATTCCTTTTTAAAGTTTGAGGACAAAAATGTATTAAAATTTCACACAATGACAAATTTAAATTTCCCATCAAGATTTAGGGACCCTATGACATGCAACATAAGACATTGACACCACTCTCAAGGCAATGAGTTTATGGGTCTTTATCCTTATATAATGCTCTACTTGCTCATTTCTAGTCAATGCGGGACTTAGACTCACACTTGGATTCCTAACAACCTTTCCCTCAAGCAGGGGCAAAATTATTAAGGGACAGGGGGGAGCCATGGCTCCCCCAACCGTTTTTTGTTTCATTTTTTTTCCATATATTTAAAAAATAATATTTAAAAATTATTACTCTATTTATATTAATTATTTTTATTTTATTTTATTTTCTATATATTTAAAAAAAATATATTTATATATTACTACTTTATTTATATATTATTACTTTATTTATATATTATTACTTTATTTATATATTATTATCTTATTTATATTAATTTAGTTTGAAAATTTTATTTTAAAATTTAAAAATCACGTTTTGTTCTCTATTATAATTTCTTATACTTTTCTATTTGGTTTCTCTCTTCCGTGCCTCCAACTCTTTCTCCCCTTTTATTTCCATCTCAATTTTCACCATCAATTCCTTATTATTTTCAAAATCAAATTGCACTACGGCAAAATTGAAGAGTTAAGGAACATTTTGGACCGAACAATTTCTTCTTTTGAGTAAGTTCAACTTTTCCTTTTTATTTTTGAAGCAATATTCTTGTATGTGGTTTTTCTACGCTCTAGGCATATATCTATCTGTTAGAGATCATAAAATCATGCTTTAATTATTGATCAAACTCTTCTTTGTGTAGATAGAGCTATTTTAAGCTTTGAAGTTGTGTAAGGGAAGAACAAGATTAGGAATCTACTCTAAGGTAAGGGAAACTAATCATTTAGAAGTTATTAGTTTTCTTAAAATATTGAGTTTCTTTTAAGATTTAATTTTGGGTATTCATAATTTTATCTTTTTATAAATAGGTGAGAGGTGAAAAATTTATATTAGAAAAATTATGATAAAGAGTAAAAGAATTGATTCTTTTTTCAAGAGGAAGGCTTGTGATGAAGATGAAAAAAATGCATCTACGTCATCTAAAATTGAGAAACTTCATGAGAATCCAAATATTGAAGAAAATGAAAAACAACTCTCTAAGGTTCCCAAAGTTACACATAATGAATTTGAAAATACTTTAGAACGTGATCCGGGAAAGCGTATTCAAATTTGGCAATACCCACCAAATCAAATTGATGAGGTACGAAGGGTTTATCTAAAATGGGGTCCATATCAAATGCGTCTAGAAAATTATCCATTTTCTGGTAAAGATGATCATCCAAGAAGATTTCATATATATTACTGTTATATTGTTTAGATTCTATTGTCACGAATGCTTATTTTGAATAAAAAAAATGATGTAAAAAAATTAATTTTTTTTAATTAAAAGAAATTATTATTTTTTAATTAAAAAAATTATATATAACAAATATAATTTGGCACCCCTACAATTTTTGGTCAAGTTCCGCCACTGCCCTCAAGTGTGAGTTCCGCTTATTGATGGGGAAAACAATAACACAAACAATATACCAGAGAATGCAGCGAAAATAATTTCTCCTAACTTGCAAGAATCTATGAGGAGCAATAATCAAAGAGCAGCAATAATAAATCACCAAAGGCACAAATAAAGGCACCAAAATTTTTAACGTGGAAAACCCCTCTAATCAAGGGTAAAAACCACAAGTCGTCTAGACCAAAGAAATAGCTCCACTATGATCAACAATAATACAAAAGAGTCTCAATCAATAGCAGAAATTAGTGCCAACACCCAACCAAATAACAAAACAACAAAGCTTTCACAATAGAGAAGAACAAGATAGGAAAACCTATAATATCACTGCTGCAATGCGAAATTAATATCTCCCAACTCAGACCTCATATCAACGATCCGACCGGTCAGAATGAAGAGCAATGAGTTCTGAACCTGCTGTAAAAATTTCAACCCGATCCAACGGTGAACGAATCCGCAGTGCCGAATTTACGGTGACAACTCTGTGAAAAACGTGAACAAAATTTTCCCTTTACCTCTCCCTCTATGTGTTAGGGCTTTCAGTGTGTTCTGACTCTATTGTTCTGCCTCTCTCTTTATTTTATAGCCCCCTCTCCACTAGGTTAAGTGAGATATGGGCTTTTCAAGTTTTGGGCCTTTTCTCCACATAGGAAGGGAACCCAATACCCAATACCCAACAAGTCACCCCCTCACAACTATGTGGAGATAACCGCCAAACCGGCGATCTCACAACAAACTTCAAACTTCCCTCTTGGCAATGCTTTAGTCATCATATCAGCACCATTATCATCTGTATGAACCTTTTCCAACTCCAACAACTTAGCATCCAAAGCATCACGTATCCAATGATACCTCACATCAATATGTTTGGATCTAGAATGAAAAGTTGGATTCTTACCAAGATGGATAGCACTTTGGCTATCAACGAACAATGAATAGTTATTTTGCCTAAAA
>Ga0214542_1010373_pt1 | contig 13645 bp, 4 predicted proteins | sample CNSS1metaG_FD_160096 | JGI IMG/M metagenome (GOLD analysis project Ga0214542, IMG submission 160096) | Root nodule microbial communities from cowpea collected in UCLA plant growth center, Los Angeles, California, USA - CNSS1 | ecosystem: Host-associated > Plants > Roots > Nodule | place: USA...
AATGAGAATGGGTTGTAAAGGTTGGCATGAGATATTGTGTATGGTAAACATTACTTGATTGATTGAACATGATTGGTCTGTGGTCAGTGCGTAATTCCTTGAAATCTCTAGGTGGGATTTCAGGGTCGTGCTTCAATGGTCGGGACGTAATTCCATGGCCCCTGTTTGTGGGTGTCCATGGTGGTGCCCCATCTATATAACTTGGTAAGGATTCAAGGTAAGGATTGCATCTTGACACTCTAAGGAGTCAGTTAGTCTCACTTAGAGCAGACTGACTCCTGTGGTGAGAGTAGCAGAAGGCCTGAAATTCATTAAGGGCTAACCTTGTGTGTGAGGGAAATGATTCATTGTAACACTTGTAACACTTGTAACACATAGCTCGGGGGTGAGCAGAGGTATCCACCACAAGTGCGAGCATCCGCTGAATCCGACCAGATTATATGTATCCGGATGAGTCGAGTCGAGTCTTAGTGTATTGATTGGGAGGTCATAACATGCTTGGATGATGTATGTATATTGGACTGTGAAAGTATATCTGATTGCATGATAAAATCTTTTTGGCTTTAGCTTACCCTTTTGCTTGTTTGATTGCCTTGTATGTTGTTCTTCTACTGTTGCGATGATCATCAATTTATTGATGGGAGCAGATGCGAGAGGTACTCGAGGTCAACAGAAAAGGGATGGTTCTGCTGCACAGTCTACTCGTGCTAGACTTCATGTCTCTTTGGGCTTTTCTTTAGGGCGAAGGCCCGTCTATTGTATTGCCCCTAAGGCTTTATTTCGAATACTGGCTATCTCTTACTCCTTTTGGGTTGTAGGCATTGTAGTGAGCTTTAGTATTTCCTTTTAAGTACCTTTGATAACTGTAAGGAGTGACTTTATACTCTGCAACTTGGCTTTTTATATTATCCGGTGTAAGATTTCATTTAATTATGTTATTATTTAAATGGGGTGTTAGATGAGATGTGGTGCTTGTATGCTTCCAAAAGGTGAGAAGAATGATTATGTAACTCAAAATATATATAAATATATATATATATAATAAAAATAATAATAAATAAAATTTATAAATAATAATAACAATATATAATAATAATAATAATATGTGTATGTAATAATGAATAATATAGATGTATAATAATATGTAATATATAATTTATAACAATATATATAAAGAGATTTTCTTTTATTTTCATATTTTGTTTTTATAGTTTTATCTTTAATTATTATTTTAAAATTAATTATTTTAGCAATATTTTATCTTTAACTATTTCTTTTAAACTTCTTTTGTATTTAACACTTACTTTAAAAAAAATTGTGTTCATATTTTATTTTCTAATTTTACATATTATTTTTAAAATTAATTATTTAATAAATAGTTTACCTTTAATTGTTGTAACGTCCCATTTTAATAGATAAATCTATTCAAATAAAACAACGTACATATTATAATATCCAAGGGTACGAGACTTAAAGTATAAGGATTTCGCAGTCATCCAAGTATTCAATAAGGAAAACTAAGGCACACCATTGTACCCTTAACAAAACAGAAAGATTCAACAGATGACCAAAAGGTTGCTCATAAGCAAGGGATTACAATATAATAATAACCCTTGGGCTCAACAGCGACCCAACACTAAACCATGTCTAACTTAGCTACAACATCCCCGTCGCCACTACAATCACTAGTAGTTTTCACATTTGCTCACATCAATAAATTGATGATCATTGCAAAAGGAGAAAATCACATGCGAGACACACAAGCAAACAAAAAGGATAAGCTAGAGTAAAAAGGGTTTATCATACAATTGAGCATACAATTTAAAAGCCAAAGATGCATAAATCAACCAAACATGTGATGGCAGACGATGCAAGACTCTAAGACTCAATTATCCGGATACATATAATCAGTCAGATTCACTAGATGCTTGCACTTGTGGTGGCCTTTACTGCTCTGCAGAGCCATTGCCAATGGGTTTCACCCTACCACGCACAAGGTTAGCCTTCAAACATTTAAGGCCATTATCCTGCCAAAGACTAAGACCTTCTACTACTCTCACCACTTGAGTCAGTACACTCTACGTGTGACTAACTGACTCTTTAGAGTTTCAGGATACCATAATCATGTCTCACCAACCAATCATAGAATAATCATGCATACCAAGCTCATGCCAATTTATAACCAACCATCCAATCATGCTTCATTAATTTATCCATACCAAGCTTCATCAATTCAGATCCCAATATATCATATAGAACATATAAGGCATCATACTTGAACTGTTCAAAGCAACCAATCATTCAATCATGTGAAACATACATGTATCCAACCAACCCTGTCAATCTCGCTCAGGCTAAAGTGTTCTCGCTCAGGCAAGAGGGATCCCTTGCTCAAACTACCAACTCTCGCTTGGGCAAGACTGCATACAAAAGGCACGTCGTGGTCTCGCTCAAGCTAGCCTATCTCGCTCATGCGAGACTACTCTCGCTCATGCGAGACTACTCTCGCTCAGGCGAGTGGCCTTCGCTTAGGCGAGCCCTCGAACCAGAGCGAAAACTGGGTCGCAGTTGTTCTCGCTCAGGCAAGAGCTCCTCGCTTAAGCGAGAGCTTTTCATTTTGAGCAACCAACAGCTCGCCTAGGCGAGTTCAGCAGAACCTCCCCTACTCTCAAGCGTACCAAGCCAGATTCAATCACAATAATAGCACAAGCAATATATTTTCATACAACAGACAACTTGAATGAAGCATCCTTAATGTAAAAAAGGCCAAGCAAGCGAAAATGACTTAAAACAACGAAACCCTAGCTTCCCTTACCTAGAAATTGCTAGCCAAAGACACTAACACCTAAGCCAATGAGCATAACAGCTCCAAGAGCAGATTCGAGAGCTGGAAACAATGGCACAGATTGAAAACCAGGTTATCAATTGCACCTCTATTGGAACCACTAAAATATAGCTTAGAAAAAGAGAGGGTACAGGTTGAGAAGCAACATACGTGGAATAAAATTGGGTTCTTCTAGCTCAATGAAGAGTGGGAAACAAACCCTAGCAGAGCTCACGCAGCAGCAAAGGGAGAGAGGATGGGAAACTGTTTTTTTTAAAAAGTGGCAGAATAAGGGGTTTAGGTCAGGAAAAAGGTTTTGGGCACCCTATGGGCTAGCCTTAGGCCCAACAGTTAAGGTTATGCCTTTAAACATAAGGAGTAGAAACGTGGATCTTACAATCTTTATTCTAAAAATCCCGTTTGTTTTTAACGGTTATTTTATTTAACAACTATTTTAAAAATTAATTACATATTCTAAAAGTAAAAATTGTTGATCTTAACTCAAACTTCTATCAAAATTAAAAAATATAAACACACAAGTGCGACAACGCCGGTGTTTTCAATAGTGATTAATAATAATAATATTAATTATAAATAGTTATTATAAAAATAATAACGATAATAATATATTAATTTCAATTATAAGGGTAAAATTATAACTTTATATTTTAATTTATTAAAACATTTTTTTATTTATCACATCACTCACAAACTTCATCCTTAAATTCATTCATTTTCACCTCCAAATCTTTTCAAAGAAAACACAAATTCATCCATTCAAATCCATCCCTTGTTCAGAGAAACACACCCTAATGTTGTGTTTGCTTATAGAGATTTATTGTTTAAGAGGATGGGTGAACCTTGTTTGTTTCTAGAGCTTAGAGCTCATTTGTGTAGATGGATTTGAGGAAGAATGAAATATTCTCATCTTTACATGGAGGAAGAGATGTAAAGGAAAAGACAACTCCACAAAACACATTTACCTAAATACCCTTTATTTTTTTTAAATTCCAACTTAACAATTATGGTTTTACTTAATAATAATTTTAATATTAATATTAACTGTGTTAATAATAGTAATGATATAATATAATAATAATATAAAAACTAATAATAATAACAATAATAATAAAATTAATAATACTAAAACTAATAAAATAACTATATTTTATTTTACATTAATTTTAAGTATGGAGTAAAACTGTAATATAATAATTTTATCTATTAAAACATTATTTTGTATCTATCACATCCACAAATCATTCATAATATTTATCTTCAAATTCCTTCACTTCCACATTTTCATCCCTTCAAACAAACAACGTTACTTTTTTCTTTATATCCCCTCAAAGGATATCAATAATATTTATATATAATGAGATTCTCTCTTTTGTTTTCACATTTTGGTTTTCTAGTTTCACCCTTAATTATTATTTTATAAATAGTTTACCTTTAACCGTTTTTTTAAACACCTCTTTTGTATTTAACAGTTATTTTAAAAAACTTTTCTGTCTACATATTTTATTTTTCCAATTTTACTTATTATTTTAAAAATTGATTATTAATAAATAGTTTACCTTTAACCATTAGTCTAAAAATCACTTTTGTTTATAACAGTTACTTTATTTAACAACTTTTTTAATAATTAATTATATATTCTGAAAGTAAATATTATTGACCTTAACTCAAATTTCATTGAAAATTAAATATTACAAACACAAAGTCACGACAACATCGTATTTTCACTAGTGATTAATAATAATATTATTTATAAGGTTTAAGGTTTAAAAATTAAATATTACAAATTTGACATTCCCAAGGAATATTACTAATTTAAGTAAATAAATAAAGAAAAGAAAATAACACGTCATAATATTATTGCTCCCAAAACGCGGGAGAATTAAAATGTTTAAGCATCGCGCCACAATATTTAAAATCGTAGTATTTAAAACTTTACAATTTCCAAAAATCCAAAAAAAAAACATAAATGTTAATCATAAATATAGTCCTAGCTTAATCCAGCTAGCCCTCACTCCGTCGCCTGAGCGTCCTCAGCATCACCTGTATCAACATCTGATCCTGTGTAACGAATCACACGATCATAATAAGCAAAATAAGACATACGCCCATCTTATTCATCTTACTTATCTTGGCCAAGACCTTAACCCCAAGGCTGTATAGCCTTCAATTCACACAAAAGGTTAGCCTTGGTCTTGGGAATATGATGCTCACACGAACCTGCCCGCTCGTGGTCCTGCCTCTACGAACCTTCCCGCTCGTACTCTTGCTCTACGAACCTCCCGTTCGTAGTCCTGCTCTACGGACCTACCCGCCCGTAGTCCAACACATGTGATCCAAAAGCCTTGTAGCTCCCCGCACGTGGCATCTCTCAAACGTGAGCACGAAACATACGAACCTACCTCGCTCGTATCCCCATGCGAGAGTAACTGGATATGAACCTCCTCGCTCATACCATCACATATTAACCACAATCCATGAACCTACCCACTCATGGCACAGCATCTCCCGATCCAAGTATAGCAGTATCGCTTAAACGCAATGCACACAAGTCATAGTCTGTTGGGTTTTCGCCCGACGCAACAGCAAGTGCCGCTAGGCTAAACTGACCCAGACCACCTGACGGTACCTTCCAACCGCCAGGCGCCAGTGCTCGTCCAGCCCTACTGTTTTTCAGTCACCGCCTGGCGGAGCACCCCTTGCCGCTAGGCGCTACGCGGTACAAGGACCTCTGACGCTAGTCCTATCGCTTGGCGCACCTACCCGTGTCGCCAGGCGCTGTATCAGTAGCTGAACTCCACTAGTTTTTAGCACCCTAAACTAATTGGACTTATGCTAGAATGTACACCCAAGTGTCTAGATATGTCCCCCCTCGATCTAGAAGGGCTTCATAGCAACACACTGCTCCCCTATGGTTTAAGAACCCATGCTTCAAAATTTCCAATTTTTCTATCCAAAGTTTCTAGCTTAGTAAGTGCACTATTACTGCATAAGAGTTCAGTCATGTTTGCGACACGTCTATTAGTCCAGTACCTTTACCATTCACACATCCTATTTCCACTACTCTAGAGTAATATTCCAATCTTATTCTAATATACTTAACTCACATTATACAACCATGAGTGTTGTCCCACACAATATTACAAAATCACCTATCCTCCATCTATACATATATCACGATCGACAACTTAGGCCAATAAATCATAATCACCAATTATCCAATAACACATATGCAAAAACTATGCTTCCAGAACCTGAACTATTAACTAAAGTTACTCTCCTCCATTTCTGTCTTTAATATTCCAACCAACACAACATACCTTAGTCATACTTTCAACCTATTACCATTCGCATAGTTAATTTTCACAGCATATTGCCCTTCCGATGTTACAAAAAAATTCTAAAACCACTCACTCACCAAGATTCCTCCTCATTTTCACTTCTGAATTCGCAAACCAATATCTGGCCTCGCCATCGCCTGGCGGCAAGCACAACGCCGCCAAGCGGTGTATCAGTTCCCCACATAAACCATGCTTCTTCATCCCTGCAACAGATTCATCCCATTTTCCAATAATCATCCCTACCACTTACATTCACCAAGATCCGATAGTACACATATAATGGACTAACTTTCTGCTTTTAATTTAATTCCTAGAAGTTTCTCTATCTTACTCTCTTGAGTAAACCTAATTCAATTCATGCTCATATATATCCTAAGTTTTGCCATACCCTAATTTTTTAATTGATTTCAGACCAACAAGGTATCCAATAGAATCTACACACATCAATTTCAGAAACCATATTGATTCCCATCAAACAGCATTAAAACCACCAAAAAGGAACGCGAATAGTGTCGCGCCGCGTAGCAGAAATTCATCGCCGCCAGGCGGTTCAAGCCAAAACAAGAACAGCGCCCATCTCTGATGTGCCGCCTGGTGGTACGGATTGAGCCGCCATGCGGTTTCTGGGAAAAACCCAGGAACCTCAATAAAACAATGCCGAAAATAGATGAGAAACATGCAATTTCAATCGAGCAATGCATAATATAGGGTTCACGACTAAAAACACGCAAAACAACTGGTGGAGCTCTTGGTGTGGAATGGATGAAAGCTCCATGAAGTAGACGTGATCCATGGAAGGGAGTGGAAGCAAGTGTTTAAGGCTCTTGCTAAGCATTGGTTTGGACTAAGGTGTTTGAAGGTTTAGGTTAAGAGAAAGCTAAGGGAAGGTGGCTAGAGGAGATGATTCAATCCCTTAGCAAATGAGACTCTCAAATGCAATAGGGTGGAATACTCTCAACACTATGCTTCTATTGAAAAATTCAAGAGTACTCTCAACACTATGCTTCTATTGCAAATGAGTGAAATTTTGGCTTTTATATGAAGTCATTTACACATGAGAAAGGAGAGCCATTGGATGGAGTAGGCCTTGATCTTGGCCCTTAGATCAAGCTTGGAGAAGGAGGCTTGATCTTGGCCATTGGATGATGCCTTGGAAAAGGAGGAAGCATTCCCAACCCTTGGATGATTTGGATCCATGAGGTGTAGGAAGAAGTGTTGACTTCCACTTAGTCCACCTTGGCTCTTTTGATAGCTCATGGCCAAATCTCTTATTGGGCTTAGTGAAGCCAAATTTTATCAATTGAACTACTCATTGTTTGACTTATTATTCTAGAAAGCAAAGCCTAAATAAGGGACCAATATTATTGTTATTCTATTGCTCTTTGAGACACCTCTTCAAATCTTCACATCTTCTTTAGCCCATGTGAAGAGTGTGAGAAGCCCATGTGGGTTTGGGCCATCTTGAATGAAGCCCAATTTGATCCTTTTTAGCATGGCCCTTGTTATTAGGCTTCTTGATGGGCTTGGGCTTGAAGGTGCATGATGGCCATGGATTGGGCCTTAAGCATGATTTGGGCCTAGACATTGCCCAAGCTATAAGCCTTTTTGGGATCACATCAACAACTCCCCTTACCTGGATTCCTTGCTCCAAATTCGAATTTGTGCGCATGTGTCTAATCCTATAACTTCCTTGCCTTTGCTCTCTCTCCAACGATGGTTTGCACTCAAATTCTTGGCTCCACACAACACGAATTTCTCTGGAAAAACTATGCCCAACCCTCACATTGCAGCGCTCCCTTCTCTAATTCCCTTCTCTCTCAAAGTTCACTCACCCTTAATTACCATTTAATTCCTTAAAATGAAATTTAATTACAATTTTGGTTTAATGGTTATTCAATACTCCTTAAGAGAATGTTTTCAGCCCTTTGGATTGCCACTCTTGGCTGCTAGGGTTCATAAACCCTTTCATGTTCTTGTCAAGGAAAAATTTGGCAAAAAGAAAATAAATTAGTTCTCAACAAGATTTGAACTCACAACCCTTCAATCACAAAGCAAGTGCACAACCAATTCAACCAATTCATATTCGTGATAATTCCTCAAATTCTAAGATTATGTTATCACGCCTCACATTCAAATATATAACATAAAAACGCATAAGTTAACATACAAATGACATACATAAGACTTGAACCCAAGTCCTTTCACACAATCAAAGTACTATTTACAACTTGAGCTAATATTTTTCCACATCATAGTAATCCGCATCAAATACCTTAAATGCTCTTATTACCCGCATTAATTAAATAATTATTTAATAACTATTTAATTTTCTCGAGTCTTACAACAAACACAAAGTCGTGACAACGTCATGTTTTCACTAGTGATTAATAATAATATTAATTATAAATAATAATAATTATTATTATAGATATTAATAATTATTATTATAGATATTAATAATTATTAAATAATAATGATAATAATATATTAATCTTAATTGCAAGCGTAAACTTGTAACTATATATTTTAATTTATTAAAACATTTTTTTATTTATCATATCAAATACATCACTCAGAAACTTCACCCTTAAATTCATTCATTTTTATCTCTAAATCTTTTCAAAGAAAACACAAATTCATTCTCTAAAATCCATCCCCTATTCAAAGGAACACACCCTAACACTACGAAAAAAAAAAACTCATATTTCATGCCAATTTTGCTTTGAATTTTTTTCTTAGAAAATACTTATAAATTTTGTTATGAAAAAAAAATTGCAGGAAATTGGTACCAATTTTTTTGCAAAATATTTTGTATAAAAAACTTTTCACAACAAATTTTGCAAGAAATACTTACAAATTTTATAATTTCGTAGGATATTATTATCCATACAAAAATTACCTGCCAATTAAAATTCTTAGAAAAAATAGTAAAAGAAAGTCTTTTCTTGCAAACCTATTTTTTCTACATATTTTATTTTTACAATTTTACTTATTATTTTAAAAATTAATTATTTAATAAATAGTTTACCTTTAACCAGTATTCTAAAAATATCTTTTATTTTTAATAGCTATTTTAAAAATTAATTATATATTCTGAATTTTAATATTATTGATCTGAACTCAAATCTTTATGAAAGTTAAAAGATACAAACACACAGCCGCGACAACACTAATATTTTCAGTAGTGATTAATATTATTATTATTATTATTATTATTACTTATAAATAATAATTATTATTATTATAGAATTTTCTCATATAGTTTACTTTATTTTTAATAAATAATTTTATTTTATATATTAATTTAATAAGATTACATTATCATCATCTACTAATATAATATCATATATATTTAAAAAATACGTAAATACAAATAGGACACTAATTAATATATATATATATATATATATATATATATTTATTTATTTATTTATTGAATTTGACACAAAAATGATTATAGCAGTTAAAGTTTTACTTGAGAAATAGAATGGTATAGTAAAAACCGTACCTGTTCCGTTCCGTTATGATGTCATCTATCTAACAAAGAAATATTTCTACACATAAGTAAAATAAGACTTTTTCGTTTATATGAAAACATAATGGAAGAAAAAACTCCCTCACATATGTGTATTGATATATAAATTTTCTTTTAAAAAATATGCACTCTTACATAAAAAACAATAATCTAGCACATCAAAATGCCTTTTATTGCAAAAATATTACTACTTAATGGAAACCTAAAAAATTAACCAATACTTCAATTTGTCATTTAAGCTGGAACCTACTGAATGCCGAAGATCTTTCTTGTGAACTCATTCACCACCTGCTCATCGGGAAGAGACTTGGCAACACTTTCTTTTTGAAGGCACCTCTTGGCCCAAACAATCAACTTCGGATACTCACCATCTTCTATGTTAAGGCCCACAAAAGCTGCAAAGGATTTTATCCAAGGGTAGAATGGGACAAGTGCTATGTCCACAAAACCAAGATTTTCTCCTCCAAAATAACTTTTATCTCCCAGTTGTTCCTCAAACAATTTTAGGGCTTCTATCAACTCTTTCTTCGCAACTTCTGTTTCTTCTTCTCCTTTTGCTTTCGAAATCTTCTCTAGGGTATCAAATATCTATTTCACAATCATAATAGACATAAAGACACACTTATGTTAAATATGATCAAATGCACACTGATTTACATAAAGAATTTTTCATTTAAGATCATCAAACGCTCTGCTATGTTGTCAAAGTAAAATCATATACTTCTTGAAATAAGTCTTTTTGCATCATCGTCTCATTTAATACTACGTAAAAAAAAAAATTGGTAAAAGATGAATTTTAAATGTAACTTGAAACTAATATTACAAATAAAATTTAGGATTAAATATAGTTTTATGAACTTTAATGCAATATTCAAATTCGTTTTTATCTTAATTTTTATTTATTTTAATTTCCAAATTATAAAAATAAATTAATATAATTTTTTAATTAAACTTTTTTGACGTGTTTTTAGTTGATATTAAAATAAAAAAATTAAATAATATAAACAACTTAAATATTAACATAAAATTATGTTTGGTAGTAAAATAAAATTTAATATAATTAAATTAAAATGAATATATTAATTCAATTTAAAAATTTAAAAATTAAAATATATCAATATTTTAAAGAACTTCGTTCACGTTAAAATTTAAAAATTAAAAATGTATTTAACCTTGAAATTTATATATTTATATAGTCTAAATTTATCTTATTTCTAACGTTAATAAATGACACCAACATAAATATATCTAAATCACAAAAATTTTAGTAAAGGAATTAAAAGTAAAAAATGAAGCAAAAAAGGGATACCTTGGTGTCAACATAATCAGCCCAGAATCTTGCCTGTGCTCTCTGGTAAGGGTCAGAAGGCAGCAAGGGATTTGTGTGATTCCAAACCTCATTAATGTACTCAACAACAATGAGAGATTCACAAATGGGCTTGTCCTTGTGGATAAGAACCGGAATTTTCTTGTGAACCGGGTTCATTTGTAGGAGTAAAGAACTCTTGTTCTTCAGATTCTGTTCTTTGCGCTCATAGTTTATACCCTTTTCAGCAAGTGCAATCCTCGCCCTCATCCCAAATGGACTCGCCCAGAAATCTAGCAGAACCACCTCATCTGCCATAATGCTTCAACTTCAAGGAAAACAAAGAATGATGGACAAATCTGCAGTAAGAAAGTGATTTGCAGTGCAAAAGAAGGCTATGGACTACTTATATTTATAACTAGTTTTCAAGTTTGAAATACTAAAACATTATTATTAGTCAACATAGGATTTCCATTATCAGAAAATCTTGTAGCTTAACTTCAAATAAGATTATAACACGCTCTTTTTTAGATAATAATGTTAAATTCAAAAGTATCGCTTATTCTTTTGGAATTTATTTGTTTTTTTTTTATAAATCTTGACTTTTACACAAACACGTTAATTCAAAGTTCCAGAACCTTCCATGTCTAAATTAAAGGAGACAGCCGAAGCCATTCAAAATCGGACACAGGAACATGTGTCTCAATCCACTATGAATAGTTAATTGCGTGTAGTATCAAAATTCGTTCAGTGGGGTCGTCATGGATGATGCAATAATTTTCATTTATTTATCAATCTTATCTCACTTTTGAACACTTATTTTTTTTTTTTGTTTAAATTCATCTTCACGCAAATAAACCAAGTGTCGCTTTTTGGAGATACTGCATCACCATCGTATTATTTCGTTCTTGACTAATCTAATTCAATTAAAACATAAATAGAGTCCGACTAAAAAAGATTGGTTGAGTATAAAAACACTATATTTTTGAATATTTAAACATTAAAATAAGAAGTATTAATTAATATAATTAAAATAAAAGTTAAATTAAGATAATTTTATTATTTTTAGATGCATAATTCACCAACACAAAATAGAGCTATTATTTCATCCCTGACAAAAAAAAATAACAGATGTGAAAAATGTACGATGATATTTTCGTGAATAATTTGTCAAATTTTATGTTTGACCATTTCCCACCAAATGTAATTTTTTTTCTTTTATGTCTAACCTATTTAAGTTAGACATAATTTACATTTGTCCTAAATGAGTTAGATGTAAAAAGCGAAAAGTACGTCTAGTGAGAAGGGACCAAATGTAAATGGTTTAAAAGAAACCCTAGTGCCTATTCAATTTTCACTTTCTCCTTCATAGTAAACGGATAGAAAACACAACACAAACACTATTATCGATGTGGGTGTCATTTTCGTCACATGGTGTGCAATTCAGTGAGAAACCTCATATCCCCGATTATTTTCGATACTGAGGTTGGTTTTCCTCATCTTCTCCATTTATGTTGGCCTATTTGTGATGAAGTGTGAAAATTACTTCATTTTTCTCCTTATGTGGCTTCTTCGTCGACGACGACATAGTAGAGCTGCTTTGATTTTGCGTTGAATTTTGGTAAAGCGCTCGTGTTACAAATCTGGTTGTGGATGTCCGACATGGTTGCACCAATGAAGTGCGTAGTAGCTAGAGATCTATGATTAATCCTCGCAATCATGGTGGTTTGTGTTGTGACTCGCGGTGGGAGTTGGTGGTGCAAAGGTTGGCCATGGATGATGGTAGCTATGTGAAGATGGGGAGGAGGAAGATGATGGTGGTTGTAGTGGATGTGCAATTTTTTTAATTATGTGAAGATTGTACGCCTGTTGGTCAACAGGCATACATTTGCGTATCCTGAATCTATGTTTGACCAAAAAACAAACATTAAAGGACAAAAATAACTTGTAAAAATCCCCTTTTATGCTTGTGATTTAGTTAATTAATGTATTTTTCAACCAATATAGATAATTTCGCTAGTAATTCCATGTATTTTTGTGGAGATAATTTTAATATACTATAGTTTATAGTTTTAAAAATATAAAAAATTGATTTTGTTTTAAAGAATTAAAATTACGTGTTATCTTTTTGTAGATGTGTCAATTTGACCAATGGCCCATGGGCCAGTCTTGACCCACCCTTCATTAAGCCCCCTTTTTAGGGATCCCCAAATAAAGGGGCCAAAAAAAAAGCTCCAACACTCAAAGCCTCTTCTCAAGTGGGTTAGTGCTAGAGCTAAGATGAATTTGGCCTCATTAAAATATTTTAATTAACTCTTAAAAGAAACATTGAGTTTGAGCCAAAAGATTGGGTCAGGTCAAGCTAACAGTCAAGATGTTATCCCATTTGGATTTAATCTGACCTAGTTTGGACAATTCAAGTATCAAAGCTAACTAATGGTCATTTGGAAAACAAAATTTGGAAGAAGGAAACACACAAATTAAAAATCGATTTCTTTTACTACATCAATCTAACTTTTATCTTTAAAACGCTCATATATGTAAGTTTTGAAATGGTTGAAATGCTAAGAACCGTGGGGGGGGGGGGGGGGGGGGGGGGGGGGGGGGGGGTGGGGGTTAAA